>RCUF01000043.1_pt1 | contig 104089 bp, 97 predicted proteins | sample 2166311 | NCBI WGS metagenome assembly RCUF01 (sample SAMN09932608, study PRJNA488358) | compost metagenome | feature: garden; material: soil; isolation source: compost soil in 4-hydroxybenzonitrile-enriched culture | place: Germany: Experimental Botanical Garden Goettingen | collected 2016-01-27 | reverse complement strand
ACGCACTGCTCGAAGGCTAATCGATAATTCCATATTTTCTTGATCTCCCCCTCGTCTCCTGCGGCGGGGAGATCTTGTTTAAGCGGGCGCTGCGCATCTGCAATTCCTGCACAGAGCGGTTTTGTTCCTGTTGGGCCATGGGGCGCACACAGGGGTTGGAATCAAGGAAATCTTGCAGTGAGGTCAGTCACACCACTCGATCCCGGGTCCGAAACTCTCCTTGGGGCCTCCACGGAAAAGATCTAGTCAGTGAGTGAATGGAACTTTTCCGGCGCCTTCTGGCCGCAGGTCACCCAAGGAAGCAGTGACCAGCGCTACAGAAAACGTCCAGACTACTTGGGTAAAGATGTTTTCTGGGGAAATGTGTCCCTTCAATCTGTACGCACTGCATGAGGGATACTCCGGTTGGTTCTGGATGCCCCCGTGCGGTCAGACCAGCCGGTAAAGGATCCATCCAGAAGTGTCGTCGAACCAAGACCTGCCCATACCAGTCAAGCAGGACCCTAAGCCCAGGGCTTTCCGCATGGACATCCAGGGCCTGCGCGCCATCGCCGTAGGTGTTGTCGTGCTGTACCACTTCTGGGGGCACTATCTGCCCGGCGGCTTCGTCGGAGTCGACGTGTTCTTCGTGATCTCGGGATTCCTGATCACTTCGCATCTGCTCGCCAAGCCGCCGAAGAATATTGGCGATGTCGTCAATTTCTGGATGAGGCGAGTCAAGCGGCTGATCCCTGCCTCCTTCTTGGTGATCCTGGCCAGCGTATTGGGCATCTGGTTCTTCGCACCGTCCACGGTGTGGCAGGACTGGGGGCTGCAAGCGATGGCCGCGACGTTCTACTTCCAGAACTGGTACCTGGCACTGACCAAGGTCGATTACCTTGCCGAAGGCGAAGCTCCAAGCCCCTTCCAGCATTTCTGGTCCCTGTCTGCAGAAGAGCAGTTCTATTTCGTATGGCCAATTCTGATCGGCGTGCTGATCTTCGCCGCAATCAAGTCCGGAATCAAGCCGGCAACCGCCGCGTTGGCCGGAATCAGCGCCGTCTTCTTGATTTCCTTCGGATACTCGCTATACGCAACCGCGACTGAACCGGGCAGCGCGTACTTCTCGACCTTTACCCGAGTCTGGGAATTCTCGGCAGGCGCCCTGGTGGCGGCTTTGGGAGCGCGTGCGCATGCGGCCAAGAAGGATGCGATGAGCTTGATCGGGTCGTGGGGCGGAGTCCTTGCCATCGCATTCAGCGCGGTGGCCTTTACCGGGCAGATGCCGTTCCCCGGATACATCGCAGCGATTCCCGTATTCGGCACCGCACTGATCCTGCTCTGCCATTCCACGCATAAGTACTCGCCGAACATGTTCTTGAGCAGCAAGCCGTTCCAGTTCTTCGGTGACAATTCCTATGCCATCTACCTCTGGCATTGGCCGCTATTGATCCTGATGCCGTTCATGGTGGATGACTTCAAATGGCCCCAGAAGATCATTGCCCTGGCCTTGACGCTGGTTTTGGCTGTTTTGACGCAGAAGCTTGTCGAGGTTCGATTCCGTAAGTTCATTGACGCCTCGGTACTGCTCACGGCGCCACGCTTCCTTGCCACGGGCAGCCTCGTCTTGGCTTTGGTTGCCGGAGCTTTCTACCTCAACACCGAACGCATTATCAATGACGCCCAAGACGTCGACAAGGCCTTGGCCCAGGTCGAAAAGGAGCTGGGCGAAGACTGCTTCGGTGCCGCGTCGCTCAGTGAATCATGCGGTGAAGCAGTGAATATCGAGACGGCCTACCAGCCGGTGGCTCCCGCCCCGGTAGTTGCGAAGACCGACAAGCCGGTTGTCTACAAGGACGATTGCTTCGCCAGCCAGGACGCCGACTACAAGGACCGCCCGGTATGCAACTACGGTGATGGCAAGATCAAGGTAGCACTGGTTGGAAACTCCCATGCAGGCCAGTGGATTCCTGCCTTGGAACCTATGGCGAAGAAGAATGGCTGGAGTATTGATACCTATTTGGCCAGCCGATGCGCCGTCATGGGCGAACCCCAGGTCTTTGACTCCAAGGCACGGGAAAAGGGCTGCGCTGATTATGGCAGCTGGGTGACCAAGCAGATCGAAAAGGAAGACTATGATCTGGTGATCAGCTCCAACCGCCAGTCCCTTCCGGTTTCCGGATACGAAATGGAAAACACCGCTGAGCCTGCCCAGAAGGCCTACGAAAAGATTCTCCAGGACTGGGCCGGCACCGGCGCCGCTGTAGCGGTCATCCGGGATACGTCCTTCCCGGGGGAGACCGTGGAGAATGTGCCTGACTGCGTGGCCTCCAGCGATGGCGAATTCAGCGAATGCAGTGGCGAGGCGAAGCAATGGATTCCGATGGATCCGCAAGCCGACGCGGTGAAGGCCCTGGATAAGCCGAATATTATCGACGTCGACATGAATGACCAGCTGTGCGAGGACGGACGCTGCTTTGCGGTAGTCGGTGGCATCGTGGCCTATTGGGACCACTCGCACCTGACCGAAACCTTTGCCGAGTCCCTGTCCCAGACCCTGGAATCCCGGCTGAAGAAGGAACTGGATTCGAAGGAACTGTTCCCGGCAGCATAGGGCTTTGCGGCACCTTGCTCGATAGGCTCTGGCTTCAACGCATTAATTGCGTTGCAGCCAGAGCCTATTTCTGATTCCTGATGCCCGTGACTGCCCCAGGAGCATCGCGGCCCGGGCGAAAAGCGGAAACGCTTGGCTCATCGGGCAGCCAGAATCGCCAGGGGAACTGCGGACCGCCGGCTATCCCCGCGACGCCAACACGGGGTCCGGTGCGCAAAGCCTCCGGGGGACCAGAGGCAGCATGGAGGGTAAAGGGTGCAGCGAACAGATCCAGCCCGTCATGTTCCAATCTCGTGAGTCCCAATGCGGTGGCCAAGTTCCCCGGTCCACGGGCCAGCTGGATTTCCGGGATGGGATTGCGGGCGTAGCGGATGGGCCGCTTCTCCAGTCTTCGTGCGTGGGCCAGGTCGGCGCCGGAAATAATTTCGCCAGAACGTATCAGCACCCCGGACGCAGCTCCTGGCGGTGAGCAAACGAAATTCAGGGCGTAATGCATTCCATAGGTGAAGTACACGTACGCGTGCCCGGGTTCCAGGAACATGGACGCGTTGCGATCGGTTTTCCTGTCCTTCGAGTGGCTGCCCGGATCATAGGGCCCTGCGGTTCCCAGGCCCATGTACGCTTCGGTTTCGGTGATGCGCACGCTGACCGGTCCATCACTGGAATCCACGGTGAGTACTGCCCCGAGCAACCGGGGCGCAACGTCCAAGGCATCGGGCAAGAAGAAAGATCGGTCCATGCTTCCAGTGTGCCTGCTCCAGCTAAATTGTCCCCGGCCCCTGTAAGGATCATGGGTACTTGAAACTTGGGGGTTCAAGCAACTCGCACTCGTGAAATGGGGAATGAGCATGAAAAGGTTCTTAGCAACTGCAACCGCACTGGCCGGAATTCTATCGATGGCTGCCTGCGGGGTATCGGCAGAAGAGTTTGAGGCTGCGCAAACCTCGAGCGCAGCCATAGCTGCTGAAAAGGAAGCACTGCAAGCCCAGCTGGCAGAAGCAGAAGTGCAATTGGCCCTGGCCCCAAGGAAGAAGCAGCAGAGCTTCGCGCAGCCGCGGCTGAGAAAGCCACGGCCAACAAGGCCAAGAAGGTCACCAAGCGTGCTCTGGCGCACATCATGAAGCAACCGGACTCGCACATTGATCAGAATGTGATTCTCTACGGGCTGGTCACCCAGTTCGACTCCGCGACCGGTCCATGCACCTTCCATACCGAGCTGAGCCACGCGCAGGTGGGCAAATACGACTACGAGCACAATCCGATGTTCACTGCCGGTGACGGCCTGGCGGACTGCGAGGCGCCGGATGGCGTCGTGGCCGAGGGCATCGTCCAAATCACCGCCACGGTGACCGGATCCCTGAGCTACGACACGAGAATCGGCGGATCCCCTACGGTGCCGAAGTCCCGAGTCGTGAAGATCAAGCGGCTATAGCCGCTGCCGGCGTCCGCCCCGGGCTGTTCTTTTGACCGTCGGCCAGCAGCACCGTGAACTGTTCGAAACGGCGGCGAAACATTGCCGAGAAGCAAACGTTACCCCCGGCAGGAACTTGATACACAGCGGAAACGAAGCAGCGAGTGTTCGGAAACATCGGGCGCGTTAGATAGTCATAACACCACCGATACACCGAATACCTTGAGGGGAAGTGATCCAGATGGAGTTGGATGTAGCCAGCTTATGGATCCTGATAGCTGCCGCACTCGTATTGCTGATGACACCGGCACTGGGACTTTTCTACGGCGGCATGACTCGCGCCACCGGCGTGGTGAACATGATGCTGATGAGTTTCTCCGCCGCGGCCATCACCGCCGTTGTCTGGGTGCTCTGGGGCTACTCGTTCTCCGCCGGGGAACCAGCCATCGCCGGAATCGTCGGCAATCCAATCAGCGACTTCGCCATGCACAACACCGAGCAGTCCGAGCTGCTCGCCGCCGGTTTCGCCGGTACCTTCGCCATGATCTCGGTAGCCATCATCTCCGGAGCCATCGCCGACCGTGCCCGCTTTGCGCCATGGCTGTTCTTCGTCCCGCTGTGGGTCACCCTGGTGTACGCACCGGTGGCCTTCTGGGTCTGGGGTGGAGGCTTGCTCTCCGCAGACGGATTCCTGGGCAGCATCTTCGGCGAAGCCATTGACTTCGCCGGCGGCGCAGTGGTCCACACCAACGCAGGTATCGCAGCCCTGGTCCTGGCCCTGAAGTTGGGCCAGCGCCACAACTTCCACGATCGTCCGCAGCCGCACAACACCCCGCTGGTCATGCTCGGTGCCGGCCTGCTGTGGTTCGGCTGGTTCGGTTTCAACGCCGGTGCGGCGACCACCGTCGAGCAGGCTGGACTCATCTGGGTCAACACCCTGGCAGCTCCGGGTGCGGCCGTCCTTGGCTGGATCCTGGTTGAGAAGCTTCGCGGTTCCCGCCCCAGCTCGCTGGGTGTCGCCTCCGGCCTGGTGGCCGGCCTGGTCGCCATCACCCCTTCCTGCGCAGATGTGGCCCCGTGGGCCGCGATGCTGCTGGGCGTACTGGCTGGCGCCGGTGCAGCCTGGGCAGTGAACTTGAAATGGAAGCTGGGCTACGACGACTCGCTGGATGTTGTCGGCGTGCACCTGGTCGCCGGCTTGATCGGAACCCTGTTCCTGGGCTTCTTCGCCCTGCCAACCGAGGAGAGCGCTGGCGGACTGTTCTACGGCGGAGGCGTCGCCCAGCTGATCGCCCAGGCAGCCACCCTGATTGTGGTCATGGTCTTCTCCGCGGTGATGACCTGGGTCATCGCCACGGTCATTGGAAAGTTCAGCCCATGGCGTGTCGCGGCAGATATCGAAATTGCCGGGATCGACGAGGCGGAGCACAACGAAAATGGATACCAGCTGGTTTCCAAGTAAGGAGCGGAATCTGGAAAATAACGCAGCACAATCACGAGGGGCAGGGCGTTTCTGAAACGTCCTACCAGGACCGCCGGTGGGCCATGCAGCCACCGGCGGTCCTGGCGTGTTCACGCCCGGTGGCGGGCACATGTGTAAATCATGGGAATCGCCTAGTTCGCTGGCATCAGCGGTGCACCGGCCCCTAGCGTGGCATTCACCAGCCGATTATTCCCAAGCAGCTAGGAGAGTGCCATGGCCAGCGAACCACAACAGCAAGCAAGCCCGGGAGGGGAACCGGTCTTGTCCGGCCCCGGCCAGGACAGCGAATTCCTGACCACCAACCAGGGAGCTCCCGTCAGCGATACCGACCACTCGCTGAAAGCCGGAGAGCGCGGGCCCACCTTGCTGCAGGATCACCACCTGCGCGAGAAGATCATGCATTTCGACCATGAGCGGATTCCGGAGCGCGTGGTCCACGCCCGCGGGGCTGGCGCCCACGGCTCCTTCATCAGCTACGGCAACGCCTCCGAGCTGTGCCGGGCCGATTTCCTCAAGCCGGGAAAGCAGACCCGGGTCTTCGTGCGGTTCTCCACCGTGGTCGGTTCCCGCGGCTCGATGGACACGGCCCGCGATACCCGCGGCTTTGCCACGAAGTTCTATACCGAAGAGGGCATTTTCGACCTGGTGGGCAACAACATCCCGGTGTTCTTCATCCAGGATGGCATCAAGTTCCCGGATCTGGTCCATGCCGCGAAGCCGCACCCGGATACCGAGATCCCGCAGGCGCAATCGGCCCACGATACCTTCTGGGATTTCGTCTCCCTGCATACCCCTGCCCAAGCCCACGTGATGTGGCAGATGAGCGACCGCGCGATACCCCGCTCGCTGCGCATGATGGAAGGCTTCGGCGTGCACACCTTCCGCATGGTCAACGAGGCGGGCAAAGCGTCCCTGGTGAAGTTCCATTGGAAGCCCAAGCTCGGCGTGCACTCGCTGGCCTGGGAAGAGTCCCAGCTGGCCGCCGGCGCGGATCCGGACTTCCACCGCCGCGATCTGGCCGAAGCCATTGATGCCGGCGCCTACCCCGAATGGGAACTGGGCGTGCAGATCTTCCCCGACGACGGTTCGGGGGTCTTCGAGGGCATCGACCTGCTGGATCCGACGAAATTCGTCCCAGAAGAGCTGGCCCCGGTCCAGCCGCTGGGCAAGATGGTGCTGGACCGCAACCCGGAGAACTACTTCGCGCAGACCGAGCAGGTCGCCTTCCACCCCGGGCATCTGGTTCCGGGCATCGATATCAGCGACGACCCGCTGCTGCAGGCGCGGCTCTTCTCCTACCTGGACACCCAGCTGACCCGCTTGGGTGGACCGAACTTCGCGCAGATCCCGATCAACTCGCCGGACTCGCCGGTGAACGACATGTTCCGCGACGGCTTCCACCAGCACCGGGTGCCCAAGGGCATCGCGCCGTACAAGCCGAACTCGCTGGATGGCGGCTGCCCGTACATGTCGCAGGTTCTCTCTGGCCAGCAGCCTCCGCTGGACTTCCCGCAGCCTGTGGCCTCCGGGAAGAAGGTGCGTTCCGAACCGGCCAGCTTCTCGGACCACTACAGCCAGGCCCGCTTGTTCTACATCAGCCTCTCGGCCGTGGAGCGCGCCCACGTGCAGCAGGCCTACTCCTTTGAGCTGGGCAAATGCAACGATACCGCGATCCGCCAGCGGCAGGTGGAATGCCTGGCGAAGATCGATACCCAGCTGGCCGCCGGGGTGGCCCAGGCACTGGGCCTGCCGGCACCGGCCGCAGTGCAGCTGGATGACCCCGTGGCCAGCCCCGCGCTGTCCCAGATCGGAAAAGCCTGGCCGGTGGACGGGCGCAAGGTCGGGGTGGTGTTCAACAGCGGAAACCACCAGCACGTGCCGGCAATAGCCCAGGCGCTGGCCGAACGGGGCATGTCCCCGCTGCTCGTTTCGGCCTCCGGCGGCGAGGTGGCCCCGGACCTGCCCATTGACCGCACCTACCTGACGGCGCGCTCCATCGAATTCGATGCGCTGGTGCTCGTCGGCCCGCTGCCGCCGGCCCCGGACGCCGCGGTTGCGCTGGATGCCAAGGCCGGCGCCCTGGGCGCAGGCGGGGTTCCCATCGACCCGCGCGTGGCATTGCTGGTCGCGGAGGCCTACCGGCACAACAAGGCCATCATCACCCTGGACGGGCTCTCCGATGGCTTGCTGCAAGCGGTGGGCTTGGAGGATGACGCGCCGGGTATCGCACTGGTCGAGCTTTCGGCGGTGGCCGAAAGCGCGGAGCAGCTGCTGTCCACCCACCGCGCGTGGGAGCGTTTCCCGGTCGCCGAGTAGCAGTGCGGCCCAGCTGGCCTAGCGGGCGGCGCGGCAGGTGCATGATCCGGTGCGCCTGCCGCGCCGGCCTGGCCCAGCAGCAGGGCCGGCGGCAATCAACTGGCACAGATAGCTGATGAAAAGAGGTGCAAGATGCCTTCAGGAACCGATAGCCATGCCGGGAACGGGAACGCGGCCGAAACCGCTGCCAAGGCCCGGCACGCTCCTGGACCCGATGCCGAATCCAAACCCGGTTCCCCGCCGGATATGCACTCCAGGTCATGGAAATACGCGGGCAAGCGCTCCATCAGGGAATTCTCCCGGAAGAAATGCACGGATATGGCGGCCTCGCTGACCTATTTCGCGATGCTCTCCATCTTCCCGGCCCTGCTGGCGGTAGTCTCCCTGCTCGGAGTTGCCGGCCAGGCGGAGAACATGACCCGCAACATCCTCTCGCTGATCGAGGAACTGGCCAGCAAGGAAGTGGTCGAAACCCTGCGCCAGCCCATCGAGCAGCTGGCATCGGCCCCGTCGGCAGGCCTGGCGCTGATTGCCGGTCTGCTCGGTGCGCTATGGAGCGCCTCGGGGTATGTCGGGGCGTTTGGACGGGCAATGAACCAGATCTACGAGGTGGCCGAAGGCCGGCCGTTCTACAAGCTGCGCCCGCTGATGCTGCTGCTGACACTGGTGCTTCTTGTGGCCGTGTCCGTGCTGGGGATGCTGCTGATCGTCTCCGGTCCGCTGGCCCAGGCGCTGGGCAACGCCATGGGGCTGGGCGAGGGCGCGGTGGCGATATGGAATATCGCCAAATGGCCGGTGATCGTGCTGTGCGCGATTGTGCTGGTGGCCGTGCTCTACTACGGGGCTCCCAATGTGAAGCAACCGAAGTTCCGCTGGATCAGCCTCGGCTCGGCCATCGCGCTGCTCGTGCTGGCGGTAGCGACCGTAGGCTTCTTCTTCTACGTTTCGAACTTCGGCAACTACAACAAGACCTACGGCGCCATCGGCGGGGTCATCGTGCTGCTGCTGTGGCTGTGGATCGCCAACCTGTCGCTGCTGTTCGGCGCGGTCTTCGACGCGGAAGCCGAGCGCGGGCGCCAGCTGCAGGCGGGGATTGCCGCCGAACGCTCGGTCCAGCTTCCGCCGCGGGATACCAAGGCCAGCATGAAGCAGGAGGAAAAAGAAGAGCAGGACATCAGCGACGGGCGGCAGCTGCGTTTCGCCAGCGAGCTGGACGCTGAAGAGCAAGCGGATCCGGATTCCAGGCGGAACCCGGAAAGCTGAGCAGGAGCCGAAGCTGGCAATCGCCTGGGCGCCCCTTGGCGCGGGCCGGCACCTCGGTAGCGTGTGAAACGAACAGATCATTCCAAGACAAAGGAGCTCATCATGGCCAACGACGAAGCAAGCAAAGTCATCAGCATCATCAAGGACCTGCGGATCGCCATGGTCACAACCCACAGCGCTGGACGGCTGGCCAGCCGCCCCCTGACGCTGATTGAAGCCACCGACGAAGGAGAGCTCTGGTTCTTCTCTGCCGCCGACGCCGGAATTGTCCAGGAAATCCGGGCCCAGGGGCTGGTCAATGCCGCGTTCAGCGGATCCAAGGCGTGGGTGTCGGTCAGCGGCCACGCCGAGGTGGTGCTCGATGTCGCCAAGAAGAAGGAACTGTGGAACGCCGCAGTGGAAACCTTCGCCAGCGAAGGCCCGGAATCTGCGCAGACTGTGCTGCTGCGCGTCGATGCCGACTCCGCTGAATACTGGGAGAACCCCGGCGGGGCGGCGAGCCTGGTGGCCGGCTGGGTGAAGCAGAAGCTCACCGGAAAACCTGCCGAGCCCGGGGACTCGAATAGCGTCGAACTCTAGGACGCCGAAAACCGCCAACGGCCGCTGCTCCGAATTCCCGGAGCAGCGGCCGTATTGCTGTGCCCGTGCCCTGGCACAGAGCTATGCCCCATGGATTCGTATCCATGGGGCATAGCTGGTGGTGCGGTTTAGGACAGGTCGTCCTTGACATCCTTGGCGGCGTCCTTGACGTGTTCTCCTGCTTGCTTTGCCTTGGCGGCGGCCTGGTCCTTCACGCCTTCGGCTTGCAGGCGCTCATTATCAGTGGCATCGCCGTAGGCCTCCTTGGCCTTGCCAGATGCTTCCTGGGCCTTGTTCTGGATCTTGTCTCCAATTCCCATGATTCTTACCTCCTGTGTGGATCTGGTTACTGACAATTTGAACTATAGGGCAGATTGCAAATCGGGGTCCCGAAGCTGAAAGTTTGCTTGCGGCCAACTTTGCAGATCATCACAGTGCCGCCTTCGCGGCGGCCAATCCCATAAGCTGCCACGCTGCGTTGCGTGGTCCTTTGCGGTTATCAGGAGTCATTCAGCTGGGCCGGGCACGAATGGGCCGTGACCTAGACTGGCCAAAAGTTCCGAACAGAGAAGGAGAGCCGATGGACCAGCGGCCGGTGTCGTTTAGTGCAGTCCAACCAGGATCCCGCCCCCGCAACAGCGAGTCATGGTGGGGCGCCGAAGAAGCGGTGCGTGCGGCCGCCGTGCACTGCGAGGGCAACCCGGAAGCGATGCTGCGTACGCTGGAAAGTTCGGGGGAGGAACCTCCGGTGCCAGCGGCCGGACAGACCCAGCGCCTGTGGGAGCTGCTGGCCTCCGTGGCCGCCACCGACCTGGTCGCGGCCAGGACGCTGGAACCGCATTTGGATGCCGCGGGAATCCTGAACCAGGCGGGCATGTCGTGGCCGGCCGGCACTGCATGGGGCGTTTTCGCCGCGCAGCCGCCCAACGCCACCCTGGAAGCGGTTCGCCAGTCCGGCGGGGGATGGGAGCTGAACGGCACCAAGCCCTGGTGCTCGTTGGCCGCGCAGCTGACGCATGCCCTGGTCACCGCCCCCACGCCCGATGGTGGCCGGCTGTTCATGGTTTCCTTGCGGCATCCGGGCGTTGAACCGGCATCGGATGCCTGGGTCAGCCGCGGCATGGCGCAGCTGCCCAGCGGCAGCGTGAACTTCACCGGCGTGCCGGCACAACCGGTGCAGGACGCCGGCTGGTACCTGTCCCGTCCCGGGTTCGCTGTCGGGGGCGTTGGCGTGGCCGCCTGCTGGTTCGGGGCAGCGGTGGGAATCTACCGCCATCTGCTGCGCAGCGCCCAAGCGCGCACCCCGGATCAGCTGGCCCTTGCTTGGCTCGGCGAAGCAGACCGCTTGCTGGCCGGCTGCGCCGCGCTGCTGGAACAGGCCGCCGGGCTGGCCGATGCCGGAGCGCTGGATGCCATTTCGGCCCATCGGGTCCGCGGCCAGGTGGCCGGGGCCTGCGAGCGGGTGTTGCAGCTCAGCGGCCAGTCCACCGGTCCGGGCCCGCTGACCGCCGATGAGGAGCATGCGCGGCGTGCAGCTGACCTGGGCATATATCTGCGCCAGCACCACGCGGCCCGCGACGACGCGGCGCTGGGCCAGTTGATTGCGGACCGCGCCGGAACGGAAAGTGGCAGCGCATGGTGAACTTCACGCATCAGGACCAGGGAACATCTGCAAGCTGCTGGCAGCAGGCTGGGCTTGAGCGGATCGCCGCACTGGATCCGGAGAAGCTCTTCCACGCAATCGCATCGGTGGTTGTCCTGGCCGCCCACCCGGATGACGAGACGCTGGGAGCCGGAGGGCTGATCCGCATGGCCCTTGGCCGGGGGATCGATGTCCACGTGATCGTCTGCAGCTTCGGGGAAGCCTCGCATCCGGACTCCACCACACACTCCCCGGCCCAGTTGGCCGCGCTGCGCCAGGCCGAGCTGGCCGAGGCCATGGACACGCTGCGCGCACAAGGACCGCGCAGCGGAACGCTGCATCTGCACTGCTTGGGCCTGGGCGACGGGAAACTCGAAGCGCAGCAGGAGCCGATCCGCGCAGCCCTTGAGCAGCACGCCGGCGAGCGCTGCCTGATCGCCAGCACCTACCGCGGCGACGGGCACCCGGACCACGAAATCCTGGGCCTGCTCGCCGCGGACTGCGCCCTGGCGCACAATGCCTGCCATCTGGAATTCCCCATCTGGTTCTGGCACTGGGCGCAACCGGACCGGCAGCCCAGCTTCAGGCATTGGCGCCGGCTGGCCCTGGATGCCTCCAGCGCGGATGCCAAGGCCCGCGCCCTGGAGGCCCACCGTTCCCAAACCCGGCCGCTGTCCGCCCTGCCAGGAGACGAAGTCCTCCTTAACGAAGGCTTCCTTCAGCATTTTTCCCGCGGCGCCGAGATCTTCCGCGCCACCTGGCCTGGCCACAAGGACGCCGCGTCGGCTCCGGTGGTCTTCGACGAGCTCTACGGGCAACGCGAAGATCCGTGGGAATACCGCAGCAGCCGCTACGAGCAGCGCAAGCAGCAGATCCTGCTCGCCTCCCTGCCCCGGGAACAGTATGCGGCGGTTTTGGAGCTGGGATGCTCCATCGGGGTGCAGAGCGCCGAACTGGGCCGCCGCAGCACCAGCCTGCTGGCGGTGGATGCCAGCGCTACCGCGTTAGCCCAGGCCCGGCGTGCCGTGGCCGGAATGGAGCATGTCAGCTTGCTGCAGGCCACGGTGCCTCGGCAATTTCCGCAGCTGGAGCCGGGAAGCGTGCAGCTGGTAGTGCTCAGCGAGATCTGCTATTTCCTGGCCGCCGACGAATTGGAGCAGGTGCTCGCCGCCAGTGCCGCCGCACTGGAAGCCGGCGGAGAGCTGGTGCTCTGCCATTGGCTGCATCCCATTGAAGGCTGGCCGCTGGACGGGGAGGACGTGCACCGGATGGCGGGAGACCTGGGGTGGGAGCGCATCGTGGAGCATCGCGAGGCCGATTTCCTGCTTGAAATACTGCGCAAGCCCGCTGGTGCCCATGGGTAGGCAGCTGGCGGCCATGGCGGTCATCATCCCGGCCCATGACGAGGAAGAACGCCTGGGCCGCTGCCTGGATTCGGTGCGCGCGGCCATGGACCGGTTGGCGCGTGCCCGCCCGCAGCTGCAGGTCCGGGCCATCGTGGTTGCCGACAGCTGCACCGACCGCACGGTACAGGTTGCCCAGCGGCAGATCAGCTCAGATCAGCGGATCAGCTTGCTGCAGGCCAGCTTCGGCAATGTCGGAGCCAGCCGGGCTGCCGGGGCGCGCCACGCCCTGGCCAGCTTCGGCGCGGACGCGGACCCGAGCGCCATCTGGCTGGCCAGCACCGACGCGGATACCTGCGTCGCCGAGCATTGGCTGGAGGGCTTTGCCACCCTGCACGCCAGCGGGGCCGATGCGGTGGCCGGAACCGTGGAACCGGACCGCGGCGAACTCGATGAGCACATCTTCGCCTTATGGGAGCAGGCCTACCAGCCGATTGAGGGGCATGGCCATATCCACGGCGCGAACTTCGGAGTGTGCGCTGCTGCCTACCTGGATGTTGGAGGCTTCGAGCCCTTGGCGGCCCGGGAGGATGTGGCCTTGGTCGAAGCGCTGCGCCGCGCCGGCTACCGGGTCCAGGCCACGGCCCGGCTGCAGGCGATCACCTCGGGGCGCTTGCGCGGGCGGTTGCGCGAGGGCTTCGCAGACTATCTTGCCGCGCTGGATCACCGGATGCTCCACGCCCGGTAGCGCCCAAGTAAGCGGTCCCGGTCCCTGGCATAGGAACGGCCCCCGGGGAATCTGCGCGGATGCGCGGTTTCCCTGGGGGCTGTGCCCGTTGCGGCGGTGCTTGCTGCTACACGCTGCTGCCGTACTCCTGTGTGGCGTACCTGTGTCCCAGCATGCTGGCGTCGAAAGGTGGAACCACGTGGGCGATCGCAGTGTATTGCCAGTACTTCACACGGAATGCAGCCATTCCGCTGTGCTCGGCCTGGCCGAACAGATCCTTGATCTTGCTGCGCGGCGCGCTGGCCTGAACCACTTCCAAGACTGGAGACGGCTCGGAAATGTGCAAGAACTTCAGTTCCTCGCTCTGCGGTTCAACCATCGCGACCAGCACCGGCCGCTTGTGCACCGAGACCAGGCCCATCACATCATCGAGCGCTTCCAAAGGCTGTGTCATGACCACTGGCATTCCTTGGGTCCAGCCATAGCTGCTCAGATGCCTTCTTCCCTCGCGTGATCCCAGCAGCTCTGCTACGCGCAACGCGGTCTGGGACCTGACTAGCCTTCCTGGCATGTGAACTACCCTCCACTTCTAGACGATACTTCTCACTTCAACAATGCAGTTATCCCTCCGGACTGGGCAGCGTGGCCCTTGAAATGCGCTGTGGACCATGCGGCCAGCGGTGGGGACTCGATAAGAAATTATCATTGGCCCACCAAGTTGTTGCGAATAGGCCGCGATTCTGAGGAAATTCCCAGACTTTATTCTCTACTAGTCAGTATCCCTATTCAGCTACCGGGCTTGCGCTGCTGAGCGCTGTACCCGCCAGTGCCATCCAGCGCGCCGCGGTTCAGTCCCGCCCCAGATCACGCAGCGCCCGGTGCGCCGCATGCCAGCCGGCCATGCCATGCACCCCGCCGCCCGGAGGGGTGGAGGAGGAGCACAGGTACAGTCCCGGCACGCCCAGCGAATAGGGATTCAGCGAGGGCGAGGGGCGGAAGAACTGCTGGGTGCCGGCCAGTGATCCGCCGCCGATATCCCCGCCGACCAGATTCGGATCCCAGGCTTGCAGCTGCGCCGGTCCGGTGTCCACCCGCTGCACGATCCGGTCCTTGAAGTCCGGCGCGAACCGCTGGATCTGCGCATCGATGAGCGCACCGGCATCCCCGCTGTAGCCTTGGGGCACGTGAGCGTAGGACCAGATGACCTGGCGGCCGGCCGGGGCGCGCGAGGCATCGGCGCTCGAAGGCTGGACCACCATCACGAACGGGCGTTCTGGCATTGACCCGGCGGCGACCTGGCGCTCGGCCCGGGCCAGCTCGGCGGCATCGCCGATCACATGCACGGTGCCGGCCTGCGCGGTGCGCGCATCCTTCCAGGGGATCGGTCCATCGAGCAGGTAGTCCACCTTGTAGGCCGCGGTGCCATAGCGCCAGCGCTCGAACCGCCGGCGCAGTCGTGCCGGGAGCTGGTCGCCGGCGAGCTGCACTACCTGGCGGGGCGTGGCATCCAGGAAGGTGAGGTCCGCGTCGGGAAGCTGCGCGAGGTCAGTGATCTGGTGCCCGGTATGGATCTGCACCCCCAGCGCGTCGAGCACCCGCAGCAGCGCGTCGATGATGCTGCCGGTGCCGCCGTGCGCCACCGGCCAGCCCCAGGATTGGCCCAAGGCCCCGAAGAGCGCGCCGAATCCCGAGGTGAACGGGTGGGAGAGCGGCAGCATGGAATGCGCGCTGGATCCGGCGAAGAGCGCCGCGGCCTGCCGGGTCCGGAACGCGGCGGAAGCCAGCAGTTTCGCTGGCGGCAGCGCGCGCAGCCCGAAGCGTGCCATGAGCACCGGATGCGGCGGGATGCCCAGCAGCGGGCTGGTGGCGTTGTCCAGGATCTCCTGCGGATGGCGCACCAGCGGCCCATGCAGCAGCTCCCAGATCTTCCGGTCGGCGGGGAACTGCGCCATGGTGGCTTCCAGGTCCTGGTGCAGGAAGACCGACTCGGCGTCGTCCAGCGGGTGGGCCAGCGGATAGCCGTGGAAATCCCACTGCAAACCATGTCCGGCCAGATCGAAATGCGCGAAGGCGCGGCTGCCATAGGCGAAGGGGTGGGCGGCAGCTCCCAGGTCCACGATGGTGCCTTCGCCCAGCGTGCTGCCGGAGGCCGCGGCACCGCCGGGATGGGCATTGCGCTCGAAGACCTGGACGTCGAATCCCTGCTCGGCCAGGACCGCCGCGGCGACCAGCCCATTGGGGCCGGCGCCAACAATGTTCGCTTTCTTTGGTGTCATGGGCGGTGTTCCCCCTGTTCATCGTTCACTGGCGGGGCGAAGCGCTCGGGCCAGGTTTCGTCGCTGAGCGCCTTGAGCTGGCTGATCTGCGACTCGGCGCGGTGCGACAGGTCCTGCAGCAGCGCCTGGTCCAGGCGCGGATCATGGGGCAGCATCAGCAGCAGCGTCTGCCACATGCGCAGCTTGGCATTGAGCAGCCCGGTGAGCACATCGAGCTGCACCTGCGCGGCGGCCAGCTTGCGCATGCGCAGCGGATTGAACGGGTTGACGTGCCCGGCGAGCTTGGCCGCCGGAGCGAGCAGGCGGGCCATCGGCCGCTTGGTGCAGCCCAGCCGGTCCATGATCCGTTTCAGGTCATCCTGATCCGCTTGGACCTGCTGGTGCAGCGATTCGAAACGCTGGGCGTAGGCGGTGTCCGCCCAGGTGCCGTGGGCGGCCTTGAAGTGGTTCAGCCCCGATTCGGAACCCAGCAGGTGTTCGCTCAGGTACCGGTGCAAGGTCGTCTGGTCGATGGTGTTGTGCGGCATGGGCCCGTCCTTAGTTCTCGCCTGGGGTCGCAGTCTTCTGCTGGCTGAAACGCTAGGGCACCGGCCGCCGCTGGCCAATGGCCGGACGCTGATCCGCAGGCAGCACCCAGCATCCGGCGGCTAGGGGGCCGGGAAAGGCCGGGCTTTGAGCAGCCGCGCCAGATGCGCCGCGTTGCGCGTGGCGATCTGCGTGGCGTTGGCCGTGACCTGCGGGGTCTGGTCCAGATCCTGGTAGTCGGTGGTGTGCATGGCCTGCCCCACCCAATAGGTGGAGCCCTGGGCCGGCAGGGTGAACCCGACATCGGCCAGGCCCTGGCCCAGCTCCGCAATCACGTGGTGCGCGCCGTCCTCATTGCCCACCACGGCCACCACGCCCACCTTGCCGAAGAGGATCGGGCGGCCCTGCTCGTCGGTCTGGGACAACTCGGCATCCAGCCGCTCCAGCACCCGCTGGGCAAGGCTCGAGGGGTGGCCCAGCCAGATCGGGGTGGCCAGCACCAGGATGTCCGCGGCCAGCAGCTTCTGCCGGATCCCCGGCCACTGGTCGCCGCCTCCCATGTCCTTGAGCACTCCGGGCTTCACGTCGAAATCGGCAATGCGCAGGATCTCGGAGTGGACCTGGTGCCCCGTCAATTCCGCCGCCACCTGCCGGGCCAGCAGATCGCTGCTGGAGGCTTTGGGCGAAGGGGAAAGGGTGCAGACCAGGATCAGTGCATTAATCGGTGTCTGGGCCATGGCTATCATTCCTTGTCATCGAGGGTGCTCCCGGGCAGCCAGATCAGCGCTTGATGCGTGCATCAACGCGTGCGGCCAGCTGCGTGGCGGTCTGCATCGCCCGCTCCAGCGATGCTGCGGTATCCCATAATCCGGAGTGCTGCGCGTGTGCCGGGCCGAAGGGCAGCTGGGACAGGTCGTAGCGCAGGTTGCTGCTGGCGGCCTGCAGCACTGCGCGGACCATGCCCAGCGCTGCGGCGACATCGGCCACCAATTGCGGTTTCGCATGCTGGTCAAGCCAGCGCAGGTCATTCACTGCGGTCATGGCCAGCGCGCCGAGTGCGGCCGAGGATTTCGCGGCCTGCAAGCAGGCCGCGGCGAGCTGGCGGTCGCGCTGCTCCGAGGGCGGTTGCGCGGACGCTTCCCCGAAATCCGCGGAGGCCTTGGCATCCCGGTCGGCCAGGCCCAGCGCGTCGATCCGCAGCTGCTTGGCCCGGGCCTGCAGGCCGGCGAGCTCTGCCTGTGCGGGTCCGGAGGCCGAGACGTAGCCGGCGGACATGGACATCAGCGAGGCGGCAACACCGAGCATCAGTGCCGCCGCCGCTCCGCCGCCCGGATTCCCGTCCGACTCGGCCAGCTCTTCAAGCCAGCGTCCAATGCGCGCCTCGCTGATCGGACGCTGCGGGCCGCTATTCGCCATGCCCCTGGTCTTGGCTCATCGAGCCTTCACCGGGCGGGGTTTCGCCCGGCGGCACCGAACCGCCCGGCTCCAGTCCGGTAATCAGCTGCTGCTCCGGGTCGGGGTTGGATGTGGCTGCGGCGTCGCGGTTGGCCTCTTGGGCTTCACCCTGCTGTGCGTCGGGCTGCGACGCGGAGGATTCCTGCGGGTCCATCGGCTGCTCCTGTCTGCATCTTGGCTGCGGGCTGGGGATCCAGCCCTTGTCCGCTCACGCTAGGCCAGGGCCCCGGCGGGCTCAACAGGACCGGGCGATTCACACGGAACGCACGGATTGCGGTGCGCTGCCTGCCGGAATTCAGCTGGCCGGCGGCAGTCCAGGCGCCAAGTGCTTGAGCACTGCGGCGTGCAGGCGCGCATCGGCCAGCAAGCGGAAATGCCCCAGCGTGGGCAGCTTGATATTGGTGGCTCCGGCCAGGTCGCAGCCGCCGGGGATGTGCGGGTCGAAGCTGCTGTAGATGGAGATGATCCGGGAATTCACGCTCAGGTTGGCCGAGAGCTTGAGCAGGCCCTGGTCGTTGGGGGACAGCGAACGCAGGGAGCGGACCGGCGCATAGCGCGCATAGCGCGAACCGGAGAAGGGGGTGCCAATGGCGATCATCCGATTGATCCGGTAGCCCTGCGGCGAGGCGGACATCAGGTACTTGCCGATCAGCCCGCCCTTGCTGTGCGCCACCAGCACCGCATCGTCGAGCTGGGACCGGTCCAGGTAGCTGGAGACCACCTGGGACATCTCCGGCACCGTGCCGCGGTTGAAGCCTAGCTGCGGGATCACGTGCACCGGGTGGCCGGCCTGGTGCAGCGCGTTGGCCAGCGGCAGCAGGAATTTCCAGGATTCCCAGATTCCCGGAATCAGCACCACCGGCTCGGCTGCCCGAGGGCAGCCGGAGCGCAGCCGGCCGGCCGCCGCACTGGGCATCAGCGAACGAAGTTGCCAGGCACCGGCATAGAGATAATCCTGCAACCAGACGCCGCACAGTACCGCCCACCGCAATAGCCTGCTGGACAGGGTGCTGGACTTCACCGGTGCTCCTTTGCTGCGTGTTGCGCTGTGGGGACCGGTTGCGCCGCGGCTCGGTCCCAAGAGCATTATCACCACATGAGAAGGGCTGAATCCGGCAGCGACATTGCCCGCCCGGGAAATTCCGGGCGTGGGGCGGCCCGCCATTCTGCTGTCAGATTACGGCTCACAAGACATCGCATAACCGCAATGATCCAAACGACTACGCCCGAGAAATTGAAAATCCTCGTTACCTGATTGCCCAAAACAATCGGATAGTAACGGTATCCCTCAAAATCAACGAGATCGTTGCAGCTCTCCAGGAAATCGAAGTCATTGAGTAGAAAACGCTTCAAGAGCTAGAACCAGCAAGAAGTGCCTCAAGGTAGTATTTAAGGCACTTCTTTGCTGTCCGGCTTTGACCCCTCTTACCGGACTGTGAGGTAGTCGATCACAAACCGCTGCATAAACGAAGCTAATAGTCCATGTTGTTGACTGTAGCCTGGCGGTGCTCGAAGTGGCTTATGAGTTATTCGAAGTTGTCACTCTCCAGAGCTTCTCTACCAGTGCTCGAAAATCAGGATCGAATCGGACATCGAGATCCGACCTGATCCACTGAGTTGCTGTGGACCCGGCGCCACGACATCGCAGGTGACAATCTGTTCCGCTCAACGTTCAACTAGCGAGGCAGTGTGAATACCGCTTTACCCAAGTGGAGTAACGAGACATACTCGGATTTGTCTCTTCTAAACCGCTATGGTTTGGCGAGTGGAGCCCAATGAGACGTCTCACAACCTATCCTTTTGCGGGACATATCGTCATGACAAATAATATTCGCCATCGATGCGACCTAAATGACGTAGCGATTCGGGTCACGAGGAGAGCAGGAGCCTCATCTGATAGTTGACCATTTGAACTCCGTTGGTGATGGGATGTTGCTCGGCAATGACCATAAATCCGTGACGCTCGAAGAACGGGCGAGCGGTAGTACTCGCATGTGTCGTGAGTTCAGAGGCGCCCAGCGATACGGCCTGTCGTTGAAGGTACGAAAGCAACGCGCTTGCGTCCACGTTTGCCGAATTCTGGGGCCACGAACATCATGTCAATATAACCAGAGTCGCTAACGTCCGAGAATCCGGCAACGTGACCATCGATGTCCGCTACGATGGTGTTCAAAGAATTTCTCGCAGCATTCCAATGGTCAATATTTCGTTCGTTTGGCCTTGCCCAGGCATCGATCTGCTCCGGCGTGTAGTCCCGTACAGCAGTCTGAGTGATTGCCGACAGAAAAACACTCAGAGTAGCGTGAGCATCGGAATCAGCATAGGTAAGTATCTTCATGCACTCATTTAATCACTCCGTTATTTACCTTCCGCCACTTTAATCGGCAAGCGGCTTTGAAGTGCGAGGTATTCTCTGGGCAGTTGCCGCCCCGCCCCGAAACAGGAAAACTGTCCGGTGAAGGTGCGTGCCTTATTCGAACGTCATTAACGATGGGTTATGAGACATAGCGTGATCTACCGTTCTTTCTAAAATGCATTCTTATTCCATCCGGAATGCAAGTCCACGCAGCAAGAAGCAGGGCAGACCATCATTCCGCGGTGGTCGATGGATTACTTCTGGAATCGTCGGTGGTTTCGAACCACGCCCTTCCATGACGGTAGCGGATTGCAAACCCTTTTAGCCCTGCGGGTGCAAGATCGATCCGGTCCAGGACCCCGCCAAGTGGGGGCAGGGGGCGCTCCCACTGTGATTCGTTCGTATTCGGATTACGTTCTTCAATCAGGAAACCCGCGTCGAGTTGAATCTCTGCTGTGCCATTGGCGAAGCGTGCCGGCAACCCGGTATAGGTCTTGCCCGCGTAGCCAATGAGTAAAGTCCGGTCTGCTTCGGCCTGCGTGGACATCGGCAGCAGGGAATCTTCGTCCCAGAGCCAGGTATCGGCGGCGTTGGAACGTAACTGTTCGGAAGTAAGGGAATTGATCTGCTCGATCCCGTGATCCGGACAGTAAGCGGATGCCGAAATGCTGATGTTGCCGTGCAGGTCAATTTCGTCAGGGTTAGCGCGTATAAATTCATCGATGCAGGTACACGAAGGTAATGAACGAGCCTGGACGAAAGGCACCATGCCGGCATCTTCAGAAAGTGATGACCGTAGTCCTTGTACCGGACCGCCAACGATTGGGACATGCCACACGATATTGCCCACCAGTTTGCGAGCCAGGAACGTCCATCCGCAGCGATGCCATTGGGCCAGCGCCAGAATACTCACGGTTGCAGCAGCTGTTCCCAGATAGTCGGATAACGTAAGATCTTCGAGTTCCTGATAGGTCTGTCCTACTGCAGTGGGTAACGCCATCGCAGTCGCCAACCAGCCGAAGATAGCGACCGCGATCAAACCCGCAGCCCAGCACATGCTGTGTCGTTTGATGCGGTTCAGAGCTTTATAAGCAGAAAGGCCCAGCTCAATGGACTTACCGGTGTTTGACTCTGTGGTGAGATCCCGGACGGCGCGAATTTGTCGCAGGGAGAACCTTGATTGGGTAAGCCACCAAACGGCTGCTGCGATTGTGCCGACCCACCAAATAGCGGAGCTTTCGGTGGGGTTGAGTGAATACGATATTGCCGCATAGAGCAAAATAATGGGTGCCATGGCAACAGTCAGACGCCCAAAAAACCAGCCGGTAAGAGAAAAGAGGACGGCAACGAGCGTCGCAGAGACTCCAAACATGTCTATGGTTTGGTAGGTGTGCTGCCAGTATTCCGGCGGAAAATCTTCCCACGCCCGGGCATCGCTGAATGAGGTGCCTGTCGTTACTATGACGATCAAACAAGCAACCACCGTTTGCCGCCACGCAGCAGGGCACAGCGGAAGTGCGGCCCATCCCTTGGTATCGGGCCTGATCAAGAGGTAAGTTTCATTCATTTTGCAACCACGGCGTTCATAGAAGCATTCTCGCACTTTAGCGAGGAACGGACCTTTCAACGTGCCCATTCCCGGTGGCCCCACCTTCAGATCCGATAGCAGGAAGCAACGGATCTGCGTCTGAGTGTTTCAGGGGAGAAGAGCAGATGGATCAGAGGTCTCAGAGGCCATGGGATGCAAGATATTACCAGGACAAAATAAGGGGCAGAGGTTTGTTTTAAAGCAGCTCGACTATGCAGCAGGTTTGATGTTTATCAGGTAGGGTCCGAGGTGGCGTGGCGCCGAACGAGCCATACCCGATATCCCATGCCTCGAGTGATGCCCAAGTGGGTATCCAGGTAGGTCCCTAGCTTTACCTTATGGATGCTGGATCCATCCGCTCGTGCGAACCTACTAGTCGATGCATGCGCTCCTGTGTTGTAGTTTAGAGTCGCAAATGCGATATTGCGGTGTGGTTCTCGTTCTGCGGCTGCACTGAGAAGCGCAAAGCCTATTCCTCGGCTTCGGGCTAGGGGATCAACTCCGATGGTTTGGACGAAGAGAGGGTCTGTTACCTGAGGTCCCGGGGAGGACACGCAGAATCCCACATGAACTCCTTCAACCTCGGCCAGCAGTACTTGTTGCACAGCAATCGTTTCTACGTTTTTTCGGACAGATAGGATGCCAATCGGCTCGCAAGCAGCTTGCAGATCTTTCATCTTGCGACCATCCTCGCCCGAGATGGTAGCCTCTCTGATTGTTGGTGCAGACCATGCCAATTGCTTTAGCCTGCTTCGCCACTCCTTAATCCCGACGTCCTCAATATACGGAAAAGTTGGCTCATATGACTCGTATTCACGAGCCGCAGGTTTTGGAGACATATTTCTACCGTACTTTCCTTGTCGGCTTGGGATCCAAAGTGATGTGAAGAGGCACCGATTCTTTTTGCTCCTAGAAAATGTGTCCGGATACGGTGCAAGAGAATGTATCTGTCATAGATTCTTCCAAGGAAGCCATCGTTGCGGTGGAGAGTCCACAAGATGAAAATGCCGGGCTCGGGGATTCTGGCTCAGTCGCTGCAATAATGTTGTGTCTATGAATCAAGGGAACAGCACTCTTCGAAAACTAAACAAGGATTACAAGAGCAAGGGGATGGAAACTCTTGTGCAACTGAATCCGTACGAAGGCATGGGGCACTACGCGTTTCACTATCGTCATTGCGCTGATCGGTTAGTCAATAGTCACAGAGCCAACCCGGAAGATGACGAGATCTTGATGCCCTTCCTATCTCTTTACCGCCAAGCGTATGAGCTAATGCTGAAAGACCTTGCCTTATGCGTTGCATCGCATCAGAGGAGGTTCGGAAATCCTTCTTCGTACTACTCGAAGCAAGCGATGGAGACGCGAATTGGTACAGGAAAGGACAACTTCGGACATAAGATCATCCGTTCATTTAGTTGGGTTGAAAGTGAGCTTAAAATTCTGGGACTGGTAGATTCAAATCTTCCGCCTGAGTTGCTCAAGGCTGTTGATCTTCTCCATGGTATTGATCCCTCGGGAACGAACTTCAGATACCCCGATCCACAACTTACTGAGCCTCTCAATGTAGATATTTATAAATTGCAGTCAGTACTCGCCACAGGCTTCGAGTGGCTAAGTGGAGTCTATGACTATGTGGATGAGACATTAGGCGCTGCTCCTTCAGCCAGCGAGTTTATGTAACCCCGTTGGTCAGACAAGGTGCTGATAGTAGGCATATTTATGAGAATCTTTACCGATGCCAAGCTCTGCAGCAGGTTTACTCAAGTACCGCAGTTTGTGCCTTGTACGTGGGCGTTAGGTTGGTTCCGGCTGTTCGAGTGTGTGCAAGAAAAGCAACGGAGCAGATGGCCATCGGCGATGCGTGAGTAGGTGCGAAAGACCAGGCTGTGCAGCCTGTCTGAGTCGTTCTCGGATGTGGACACGTCTACGCCGATGGGGTGCCCCTATATTCTGTGTCAAGCTATTATCGGCTCCGTAACATCATAGAGTGAGCCGTCACGGAATATGGCGAACAGCACCGTCAGCCGACGGTGAGCCAAGGCGATGAGTGCTTGGTTTTGGCGTTGGCCCTGTATCCGTTTCCGGTCGAAGTATGCACGGCTGGTTGGGTCGAACCTGATCGAAGCGAACGCTGAGAGGAAACGCGCTCGTTTCAATCGCTTGTTGCCTGAATGGCTGACGCGTTCGGACTTGATCGATGTCCCTGACTGGCGCGTGGTTGGCACCAATCTGGCACAGGATGCCGTGGCCGAGGCGCTGGGGAACGTCTTGCCGGAGGTCTCAAGGATGATGATCGCAGCGGTCCTGACGGCAACCCCTGGCATGAATGTACGGACCGGATAAAGAGGGTGCGCCTCCACCATGGCTTCCAGATGCACGGCCATGTCCACGCGCTGGGCATGCAATGAGATCATCTGACGGGCCAGGTGCGGGATGACCAAGCCGGCTACTTCGGTGCCAACCACCACTGTGTGCTCATTCAGCGCATCCAACAGGGCGCCGACCCAGGCGGTGTGCCGTCCGGCTCCAAGTTTTTCAGTTCGTGTCGACCCGTGCTATGCCAGCATGCTTCAGTGCTGTTGGGGTCGGCCAGGTCACGAGGACTTCGAGCACCGTATCTTGCTCCAGGAAGGGGCGGATCTGTGTGAATAATCTGCGGTTCCTGTTGCTGGTCTAGTTGATCTGACGGGCCAGATCCAAAACGAATCCGTTGAGCATGCCCAAGGTGGCTTCATCCTCGTAAGACATCTGAATTCTGTGTAGCGTGTCGGGCATGGTGCGGGCGCATCCGCGATGATGAACACGTCCTTCTCGTCGGTTTTCGCCTTGCCTGGATACATGTCTGCGATCCGCCGTATCGATAAGCCAAGTAGGTATGCGACCCGAATACCGAGGTTTTGGGCAACCGCGACGGCTAACGCACCGACGGTGGCTGGCTGGTCCACAACCACTAGCATGGTGCCCTTGACGCTAAGGTTTTTGTAGACGGTGACGAGTTTGGCTTCGTGTTTGAACAGGTTTTTGTTGTAAATTTTGGTGCCGTCCGTGGTGACGGCGCAGGACCAGTGATCGGTTTTCCCAACGTCGAGCCCGAGGAACCTATCCTCGTCCTCGGTGATTATGACCAATGCTCCATTGAAATAGCTTCTATTCGTGGTCGACCGACCGTCCGTGGCGAAGTCCTACATCCACGTCATGACAGTCGTCCGATTTCTGGGTACCACGCACCTAATCAGCAATCACCCTGCTGCCATTCCAGCCTCGGTGGCACCCCCGGATCATTGGTTACACAGGGGCACAAAAGCACCATGCCGAGGCTGCTCGGACGACAGTCCCTATGGTCCCCTTTTTGGGGGCTGTCAACAACGTAACGGGGAAGAAGCGGTGCATGGAATCCTCACGCTGCTGAAGAAGGCTTCAACTAGCCATGGATTAATCATCGTGCCGGGGCTATTCTGAGGTTCTGTTGAGTAGTTGCAGTTTTTGGGGGACTGGCAAGTTATGAAACGACAACATCATGGTTTAAGCAGCTCTGTGCCGCGCGGCGTTTTGGGGAATGGCCGGCGGCTTCCGTATGGGGCGCTGGCCATTGCAGCGGCCTTCGCTTTAAGTAGCGCATTGGCTTGGCCCGGGGCGGCCGGTGCAGTACCAGCCAGAGCCCAATCAAGCACACTGGCCTTTCCCGCCGCGCCAGCGCCGGCGCTCGGGAGCGAGGCTGTCACCGCACCGGATCTGGGCGGAACATCCGCTATCCAAGTCCTCGGACTGAGTTCACTTGGCGGAAGGACCGGAGGGTCCGCGCCCGACCCGCTGGCACACGTGGCCGCCAATCGGGCGGCGATGACAGAAAAGACAAGTCCTGGAGCGCTGGCACAGCCCGCGCCGCTAGCTGCCGACCAGGGCATTCGTCCGGCAATGCTGAGCCCTGGTCTGCTCTTGGAGCATCCAGTGGCCACCCGCCGGATTTCCAGCCCGTACGGTTGGAGGTTCAATCCGACCGGGTTCGGCCGCCAAATCCATATCGGCCAGGATTATCCAATTTCCTGCGGTTCGACCGTGCGCGCCAGCGAGTCGGGCCGGGTGGTCGTCGCGGGCTGGGCCGGGCATTCGGGCCAGCGCGTCACCATTGACCACGGGCATGAGGTGCAGACCGGGTACAGCCACAATTCGCTCTTGCTCGTCAGAGTGGGCGAGCTGGTTGTCCAAGGCCAGATCATCGCCTTGGCCGGGACCACCGGCAACTCCACGGGGTGCCATGTGCACTTCGAGGTCATCGTCAATGGCCAATGGCATAATCCGCGCAACTACCTTCCTTCAGGCGGCGGGCAACGCCAGGCGTTGTTCGCTTCGACGCAATTTGCAGTCGATGCCGGCAGTGCGATCCGCCATCAACCGGCAACAGGAAGAAGCGGGCAGTACGCCGGGGCGGCCAGGCATCACGGATCGGCCCGAACGGAACATCCAGCGCCGCCGAAGACCACGAGGCACTCCCACGCGGATCCGCTCCAGCCGCCAGCGGCGAGCAAGAAGAAACAAGCCGCGCCAGCCAAGCCGAAGGCCCATCCGAAAAAGAAATCCGGCAAACTCCGCCCGACCCCGCGTCCCGCGCAACCGGCACCAGAGCCGAGCAAGAAACCCGAGCCGCCACAGAAGTTGAATACCGGAAGCCCGAAGGCCACGCCATCTGCATCAGCGTCACCGGCACCCGTTTCGGCCAAGCCGAGCGCGCCGAGCGTAGCGCCGACGCCCAGCACTGCACCAGTTGCTGAGCCGAGCCCGTCGACGGCGCCGACCGCCTCGCCAAGTCCTTCGGCACTACCTTCCAGCGTGTCGCCATCAGCTCCGGATAGCGTTCCGGAGGCAACGGAATCGACCAACTCCACGCCAACCTCTGAACCAACCCAAGTGCCTGGACCCAGCGAGGAAACTGGCGTCGAGCCCCGGGAGGACCAGGGCACAGGCGGTAAGGATGCTCCAGCCAGCGAGGATCCCACGGACCCTGCTGCCCGCGTCGAGCGCCAATTAGGTGCAGCCCAACCCAAGACCGTGGACTTGCAAGCACAAGAGCCGGAGAAGAAACCGCCAGTGGCCAAGGCCCTGCCGCCGGCCAAGTCCACTGCTGCGAAAAAGCCGGCTGCGAAGGAAGTACCGGCTGCGAAGCCCAAGCCCGAGGTCGCGGTGCCGGCTGCGAAAAAGCAGGCCAAGCCGCCAGTGAAGCCCAAGGCCGCGGCCCCGGCCAAGCCTAAAGTTGCAGCGCCCGTGAAGCAGGTCGCCAAGGCGCCGGTCGCAACCCTGCCCAAGCCCAAGCCTGCTATCGCAGCACCGGCAGTGCAGAAAGTTGCCCCGGCACCGGCCAAGCCGAAGCCTCAGGCGACAGCCGCGGTGAAGCCCCAAGCGGCCGCCCCGGCGAAGCTCCCGCAGGCGCCGGCTGCAGCCTCACCACCTGCCAGCGAGGCCAAGCCGTAGTCCTTGGCTGCCCGGTTCCTTGATGCTGCTCCCGTCCTTTTGGGCGGGAGCAGCGTGGTGCTGGGGAAGAGACAACGGGTGAAACGCTGCACAGCTGGTTAGTCCAGCGCCCGATTATTGATATTCTTGGGAGTTGAGTCCTGTGCGATTTTCCAATGCGCACCACAAGACCTATCGAAAGAAGTGCCCGGCACGTGTTTAATTCACTTTCCGATCGCCTGACAGCAACCTTCAAGAACCTGCGCGGCAAGGGCCGCCTGACTGAAGCGGATATCGACGGTACCGCACGCGAGATCCGCCGCGCCCTGCTTGACGCCGACGTTGCCGTACCGGTGGTCCGCGGCTTCGTGGCCCAGGTGAAGGAACGCGCTCTGGGTGCCGAGGTCTCCGAGTCGCTGAACCCGGGCCAGCAGGTCGTCAAGATCGTCAACGAGGAACTCGTTGGCATCCTGGGCGGGGAAACCCGCCGCCTGAACCTGGCCAAGAACCCGCCGACGGTGATCATGCTCGCCGGCCTGCAGGGTGCCGGCAAGACCACCCTGGCCGGCAAGCTGGCCAAGCACCTGAAGTCCGAGGGCCACACCCCGTTGCTGGTGGCCTGCGACCTCCAGCGCCCCAACGCCGTCAAGCAGCTGCAAATCAACGGCGAGCGTGCCGGGGTACCGGTCTACGCACCGCACCCGGGCGTCTCCTCGGAATTCGACACCGCCACCGGCGACCCGGTAGCGGTAGCCCGCGACGGCGTCGCCGAGGCCAAGGCCAAGCTGCACGACATCGTGATTGTCGATACCGCCGGCCGCCTGGGCGTGGACACCGAGATGATGGCCCAGGCCGCGAACATCCGCGCCGCCATCAACCCGGATGAAGTCCTCTTCGTCATCGACGCGATGATCGGCCAGGACGCGGTCAACACCGCCCAGGCCTTCCACGAGGGCGTCGACTTCACCGGTGTCGTGCTCTCCAAGCTCGATGGCGATGCCCGAGGCGGTGCCGCGCTGTCGGTCGCCTCGGTCACCGGCAAGCCGGTCATGTTCGCCTCCACCGGCGAGAACCTGGACGACTTCGAGATCTTCCACCCGGACCGCATGGCTTCGCGCATCCTGGACATGGGCGACGTGATGACGCTCATCGAGCAGGCCGAGAAGAACTGGGACAAGACCGAAGCCGAGCGCATGGCGAAGAAATTCGCCGACCAGGAAGACTTCACCCTGGACGACTTCCTGGCCCAGATGGCCCAGATCAAGAAGATGGGCTCGATGAAGAAGCTGCTGGGCATGATGCCCGGCGCGCAGATCTCCCGCCAGCAGCTCGAGCAGTTCGACGAACGCCAGATCGACCGCGTTGAGGCCATCGTCCGTTCGATGACCCAGCACGAGCGCGTGGCTCCGAAGATCATCAACGGCTCGCGCCGCGCGCGTATCGCCAAGGGTTCGGGTGTTTCGGTCTCCGAGGTGAACCAGATGCTGGAGCGTTTCGCCGAAGCGCAGAAGATGATGAAGAAGATGGCTGCCGGCGGCGGCATCCCGGGCATGCCGGGGGCCGGCAAGGGCGCTGCCCGCAAGGCGAAGGCCAAGGGCAAGGGCAAGAAGCAGCAGAAGTTCGGCAACCCGGCCAAGGCCGCGCAGGCCGAGCTGGAGGCCAAGAACAAGAAGGCCGCCGCCCCGAGCGGTGCCGCCTTCGGGCAGGGCGCCAACCAGGACTTCGATCCTTCGAGCCTGAACCTGCCGGCGGGCTTCGAAAAGTACCTTGGCAACAAGTAGCAACCAGTCCTTGCAGGGCGGCGACCAGGAGCACACGCTGGTCGCCGCCCTGACTCTTTTCTTCGAAGAACCCCAGGCGCAGCAGGCCGAAGCCAAGGTCCGCGAGCTGCTGGCCGCCCGCGACGTGATCTCGCTGGTCTCCGTGCCGGTGCCCTGGAACGGGCTGGCGATGATCGAGGCCAGCCTGGCGGTGAACCACGAGGGGCTCTTGCTGCTTGCTGGCGCCGCGGGCGCCATCAGGCTGGGCCAGCAGGTCGAGGACTTCGCGCTGGCGCTGAAGCGGGGCACCGGTGCGCTGTACATCGACCAGGACGACGCCGAGGTGCAAACCGGGGAGCCCATCGAGGATCCGCGGCTCGATGCCATGCCGCCGGGGCGGACCGTGGCCATCGGCGCGCTGAACGAGCCGGACATGGGGGTGTGGGCCGCGGCGAGCAAAACCAGCTGGCAGCTCCTGCCGCCGGAATCCGCCGGCGCGGCCGTGGCCGTGCACGAAGGCTTCCTGGTGGGCGGCGTGCTGGCTGCCAGCCAGCATCCGGCGATCATGCTCAGCCGCACCGGCGCGCGCTTCACCGCGAGCTTCTGGTTCGACAAGCAGCCGGCCAAGCTCGGCGGGCACCCGGCCTGGGTGCACATCTGGCCGGTCGCGGCCAGCCCCGCCTTCTGGCCTCAGGCCTCAACACCCGCCCGGCGCGAACTGGACTGGCTGCTCGCCAACCAGGACAGCGTCGATGGCCAGGAGCTCGACGAGCTGGCCGGGCTTGTGGTCGATGCCGAGAACATCGAGCGGCTCAAGCTGGCGCTGGTGGGCACCGGCAGCCTGCAGTCGGCCCAGCGGGTGCTGGAGACCTTCGGGCATCCACCGGTCCTGGCCCGCTATCTGGACGACGCCGATCTTCCCGAGGGCGCGCGGCGGATCGAACCGGTGTCAATGGCCAGGGCAGTGGGCCGTGCACTGATCACCGAATCCCGCACCTCTGGTGCCCGGCCGCGATGGTACAACACGTTGTCGTGGAAACCCGCCGCGCAGCTGGCGCTGGGGCTCATCGAGGCCCTGGTATTCTCGCTGGTGCTTGCGGCCACCCATTGGCAGCAGCCCTGGGCGCCGCCCTGGGTAATCGTGCTGCTGCTGGTGCTCGGCTATGTTGATGCCACCGGGAATACCGTCCTCGGCGCGGTCCGCTGGTTCCGCGCCCGGCGCCGGCGCTAGCGCCAGGCCACCGCCCGGGCGCTGCCTGCCAGGACGGCACGGGTTACCGCCTATGATTGACTTATCGCCATATCCAAATAACCAAAGGGGTTACTTTTCGTGGATTCAACCGGGTTCAACTACCTCAACCTAGAGTTCATTTTCATGGGCGACAAGCCTGAATCTGCACAACTGGTACGCACCGCGCTGGCCGATCGCCGCCTGCTGGGTTTCATCGGCGGAGCTGTTGAGCGCGAGAACTCCACTGAAGTAGCCGCCGAGGTGGCCACGGTGAGCGAAGCCCGTGATGCGGTGCTCTACCGCATCGATGCCAAGGGCAAGCTGCGCGAAGGCTCGCGCGTGACCAAATTGGTCCACGAGCTGAAGAACTCCACCGGTGCCAGCTACGTGCTGGTTGACGGGGACGAGATTGACGGCCCCAACCCGGATGACGAGCAGCTCGGCGAGTACGGCGGCACCAACGAGCTGCTGCACGGGCCGAAGCTCAAGGGGTCCGAACTGGTGCTGGCAGCAGGCTTTGCCGAGAACGAGATCACCGTTTGGGAGAATGCATCCGGCCTGATGGCCATGCCCAAGGAACCGGTCTATGCCCCGAGCATCTCGCGCTCGAACCGCCCGTACCTGTGCTTGGACCGTACCGGCAATGCCATTACCGCAACCATCGAGGCCAAGGGCTCGCGCCGGACCATGTTCGGTTCCTCGGTGTCCATGGTGGTGGACCTGGAACGCACGGCAATCCTGGAACCTGAAGCCGGCTCGCCGGCAGCGGTGCGCCTGGATGAGCTCAACAGCTTGCTCTTTGGGTGGGACGAAGAAGAAATGCAGATCATCGAGCAGCTGATTTCGGATCCGGCCGACCGCGCCGAGGCCCAGCAGCTGCTGTGCAGCAGCGGGGACCTGAAGGACATGAAGCGCCTGGTCTCGCTCTTCGGCTTCGACCCGCGCAGCATCGATTACCTCACCGGCCGTCCGCTGCCCGAAGACCGCAGGGTCATTGCCACCGGCGGCCCGTTCAAGACCTTGAAGTCCGCACTGGCTGAGCAGGAGCGCGAGGCCAAGGGACTGGAACGGCTGCTGTACCGCCACAACTGGAATCCGAAAGCGCTGATGGGTTCGGGTGCCGCCGTACTGGCCTCCGGCGCGGCAGCGCACCTGGTCCTGGCCAAGAGCGGCAAGTTCGCCTGGCTGCCCAAGCCGGCGCGCCAGCTGCTGATGCTGGCCTGGTACGCCGATGGCGCCTTCTATCTGGGCAAGGGCATCGTCGATGCGCTGAAAGCCAAGAACAAGTGCTAGGCGCTCGCCGCGTCCAAAGAACAGCCCGGCGGGAAGCTGGATCCGCTTCCCGCCGGGCTGTCTTCTGCCTTTTCGTTCCTAGCCGCGTTCCCTCAGCTCAGGGAAGTCGCTATCGCGGTACTCGCCGCTCGGGGTCGTGCCGGCCGCATGCTGCTCTTCCTCGGCCAGGCGCAGCTCCACGCGGCGGATCTTGCCCGAGATGGTCTTGGGCAGCGCGGTGAATTCGAGCCGCCGGATCCGCTTGTACGGAGCCAGGTGCTCGCGGCAGAAGCCGAGGATGTCCTTGGCGACCTCCGCGCCGGGCTCGACGTGCGATGCCAGCACCACAAAGGCCTTGGGCACCGAGAGCTTCAGCGGATCCGGCGAAGGCACCACCGCCACCTCGGCCACCGCGGGATGCTCCAGGACCACTGACTCCAGCTCGAAGGGGCTGAGCTTGTAGTCGCTGGATTTGAAGATGTCGTCGGCACGCCCCACATAGGTCAAGACGCCCTCATCATCGCGTTCGGCGATATCTCCCGTGTGGTACACGCCGCCACGCAGCGCCTCGGCGGTTTTCTCCGGATCGGCGAAATAGCCCTTCATCAACCCGGCAGGCCGGGGATCCAGTCGCAGGCAGATTTCCCCGATTTCGGCCAGCTGCCCGGTGGTCGGATTGCGCAGCTCCACCGCATAGCCCGGCATCGGGCGGCCCATCGCGCCGACCTTCACCTCGGTACCCGGCGAATTGGCGATCTGCACCGTGGTTTCGGTCTGCCCGTAGCCATCACGGATCACCTGCCCCCACGCGATGCGCACCTGGTCGATGACCTCGGCATTCAACGGCTCGCCGGCAGAGACCAGCTTGCGCGGGGGAGTCTGCAGGGTGCCCAGGTCCGCCTGGATCAGGTAGCGCCAAACGGTGGGCGGCGCGCAGAAGCTGGTGACCTTCTCCATATCCATCTGGTTCATCAGCGCCAGCGGATCAAAGCGCTCGTAGTTGTAGACGAAGACCGTCGCTTCGGCGATCCACGGGCCGAAGAAATTCGACCAGGCGTGCTTTCCCCACCCGGGGGACGCCACATTCAGATGGACATCGCCTGGTTCCAGGCCGATCCAGAACATCGTTGCCAGGTGGCCGATGGTGTACGAGGTATGGGTGTGCTGGACCAGCTTCGCCAACGAGGTGGTGCCCGAGGTGAAGTAGAGCAGCATGTTCTCATCGGCCAGGGTCGGGGAGTCCAGGCGGAATTCGGCCGGAGCGTCGTGGGACTTGGCATAGTGCAAGGTCCCTTCGGCGGCCTGCCCGCGGACTTGCACGATCCGGTAGTCCCCGGGGACTGCTTCGAATTTGGCGACCTGGTCATGGCTGGTGATCACCCAGTTCGCGTTGCCGCGCTCGATGCGGTCGGCGAGGTCCGCGCTGACCAGCTGCGTGGTGGTCGGGATGATGACCGCACCGAGCTTCATGCCGGCCAGCATCACTTCCCAGAGGGCCACCTCGTTGCCCAGCATGACGATGATGGTATCGCCGCGCTGCAGGCCTTCGTCGGAAAGCCAGCGGGCCACCTGGGTGGAGCGGCGCGAAAGTTCGGCCCAGCTGTAGCGTGCCGAGCTGCCATCGGGTTCGGTGAGGATCAGTGCCGGTTCATTGGCTCGCGCCGGGTCCTTGGCTACCTCGTCGAACCAGTCGTAGGCGAAGTTGAAATCGGTGAATTCCGGCCACGTGAACTCTGCCCGAGCCCGGTCGTAGTCATCGCGTGCTGCCAGCAGCAGATCGCGTGCTGCCCGGAACTTCTCGGTATTGCCCATGGGGGTCCTTTGCGTGATGGGCGCCTGCGCCCGGCAGAATTCTTCGGTCTTCAGGATTCAATATACTTCAGTGCACAGTTCTGGCGAATTGTTGCGTCACCATGCGTGGTGCAGGTGCTGAAGTTCACGAATTTTGTCCACTAGCTTCCTGTGCGAGCATGCATAGTGACCGAATGACCGATCCGGCTGAACCCGTTGGCGGGGACGCTGCCGGTGGCGGGCTGGCAGTGTCGCCGGAGAGCAGTGCCGGGCAGGCAACTGGACTCGCAGATGCCGATGGTCTAGCGTCTGGACTATGCCAAAGGAAGAGACCCCCGCCAAGAAGCACAACCCCCTGTTGGTCTTGGGAAAAATCAGTTCCATCCTCGATTCCTTTTCACTGCGCCAGCCGGTGATGTCCTTGGCCGATATCCGTGAAGCAACGGATTTGCCTGCCTCCACGGTGCAGCGTCTTGTCGCGAATTTGGTGGGGCAGGGTTTCTTGGACCGCGAGGATGACGGCTTCCGCATCGGGATGAAGATGGCCTACTGGGCCGCGCCGGCGACCCGGGGGCGGGAAGTGTTGGACGTCATCAGCCCGTCGTTGCGCGAACTGCGCGACTTCACCGGGGAAACAGCCTGCCTTTTCCGCGCCGAACAGCAATTCCGCGTGTGCGTGGGCATCGCCGAAACGCGCCACGCGCTGCGCAGGGAAATGCACCTGGGCGAGCTCGCCCCATTGCATGCCGGATCTGCCGGCCGCGTGCTGCTGGCCTGGAAGCCCGAGCTCATGCAGCGGTTGCAGGAATCACAGCTGCAGCCGCTGACCGATGCCACGATTACCGGCATGGCCAACCTGGAGAAAGCGGTTCAGCAGACCCGCGCCGATGGCTTCGCGATCACCACGGGGGAGCGTGAAAGCGGGGCATCGGGACTGTCCGCACCGGTGTTCGATTCCGCGGCGGGCCTGGTGGCGGCGGTGACCATCAGCGGACCCACCCTGCGCATGCCGCGCGAGACCTGCCAGAGCTGGATCGAGCCGTTGCTGGACACCGCTGAACGGATGACCCGGCTGATCGGCGGACGCTTCCCGGGCGAAACCCACCGGCCTTCCGCCTAGCGCCGCCCGCCCGCTCCGAGGGCTGCGGCGGCACCAGGCAATAGCGGCACTAGAGGCTGGTACCGCAATCCGGGGTGGCATCGGAGGGGATCACCCAGGCAAAGGCTTCTGCCTTGGAACGCGCCCCCTGGGCCGACTTGGAACGGTTCGGCTCGCCCAGCTCCTGCAGCAAGGATTCGGAGAGCCCGACGAGCCCGGCAAAGCGCTGCGGCGTGAGCCATGGCGGCTGGGTGGCGAACAGGATGTCCTCGCTGGAAGTGTTCCCGCTGGCCCCGGGGGCGAAAGGACAGCCTCCCAGGCCGCCGAGCGCTCCATCAACCAGGGTGGCTCCTGCCGAAATGGCTGCCAGCGTATTGGCAACACCCAGCCCCCAGGTATCGTGGCCGTGGAACACGATGCGCCGTTGCGGGGTTTCGCCGCGGACCCTGGAGATGAGCGAGGCGACCTGTGCCGGAACTGCTTGGCCCAGGGTGTCGCAGATGACGATGTCGCAGGTGCCCTCGGCCCGTGGATCATTGGCGATGCCCAGCACGCGCTCGACGGGGACCTGCCCCTCGAAGGGGCAGGTGAACGAGGTGGCCAGGCACAGCTGGATGCGCCCGCCGGCTTCCTGGGCATAGCGCACGGCTTCTGGCAGGGCGGCGAGGCTCGCCTCCGTGCTGCGCCCGATATTCGCCTGGTTGTGCGCATCGGAAACAGAGAGGCAATACTGGAAGTTCCGGAGGCCCGCCTTGGCCGCCTTGGCCACATGCCCCGGGGTCGCCACCCAGATCCAGCAGCGTTCCAGCTCGTCGGGGCGCAGCCCCCGGGCAACAGCGAGGGTGTTGGCCATGGGCGGCACCAGGTCGGCACGCGCCATGGAGCCGAGCTCGATTTCCTGGACTCCGAGCCGGATCAACTCGCGCACGGTCCTGATTTTCTCCGGGGTGCTCAAAAGCTTCCCGGTCAGCTGCAGCCCGTCACGCAGCGTGACGTCGCGCAACGCGGCTGCGGGTGTGAATGAGTAGCTCACGCGATATTCCTTTCGCCAGCCGAGGCTTGCGCAATTTGCGCATCGGTCATTCCCAGCAATCCGCCCAGTACTTGTTCGGTATGCTCCCCGAGGTCGGGGCCGAGGTTCCGAATGGGCAGCGAGGTGCCTCCCATGACCGGCACGATGCCGGGGAAGCCGACACCTTGCAAGGTTTCCTCTCCGGTGGAGACATCCAGATGCTGGATCATGTTCCGGGAGATGTATTGCGGCTCGTTGGCAATGTCCTTTGCGGTGTAGATCGGGCCGGCAGGAACTCCTGCCGCATCGAGGATGGCCAGGGCCGTGCCCGAATCCACGCTTGCGGCCCACTGGCCAATGGCGGCATCCAGCATTTCCCTGGCCTCCCAACGCTGGGCATTGGACTGCAGCCGCGGATCGGCCCCGAGCTCCGGCCTGCCGATGGCTTCCATGTAGCGGCGGTAGATTCCGTCACCGTTTCCGGCGACGACAATGCTGGCCCCATCGGCGCAAACGTACGCATTGGATGGTGCAATGCCTTCCATGCGTCCACCGGTGCGGGTCCGGGTTTCGCCGTAGGCGCCGTGGTCAGGGAGCAAAGATTCCATCATGGAGAACATCGCCTCGTGCAGCGCCACATCGATCACGCGATGGTCCAGCCCGAGGGAGGCCTTTTCCCCGCGCGCCATCTCCCGCTGGTAGAGCGCCATCACCGCGCCGAACGCGGCGTACAGTCCGGCAATGGAATCGCCAATCGATACGCCGACACGAACCGGCGCGCGATCCGGATCACCCACCAGATTGCGGAAGCCGCTGAAGGCCTCGGCCACGGCGGCAAAGCCCGGACGCTCGGAGAGCGGCCCGGTCTGGCCGAAGGCCGAGATGCGGGTGATCACCAGGTCCGGATTCACGGCGCTGAGTTCTTCGGGGCCCAGGCCCCACTTCTCCAAGGTGCCCGGACGGAAGTTTTCCAGCAGCACATCGCAGTGCTTTGCCAGTTCCAGCACGGCCTCCCGGCCGGCGTCGCTGCGCAGGTCCAGGACGATGGACTTCTTGTTGCGGTTGATCGTCCGGTACAGCATCGAGACGCTGCCCTTCTTGAGCCGCCAATTTCGCAGCTCGTCCCCGGTTCCCGGGCGTTCCACCTTGATGACCTCGGCGCCGAAGTCCGCCAGGAGCCGGCCTGCAGTGGGGGCGGCAATGTAGTTGCCCAATTCGAGAACGCGGACACCCTTCAATGGGGCGATGTGCTCTGACATGTTCTGCCGTTCCTTTGCTGTCGCGCTAAATGAAGATGTTGAGGATCATGACCATTCCAAGGGCCACGATGGATGCGACCGAGACGCCTACGCTGACGGTCTTGAGGGCACCGCGCACGGTCTGCCCGAACAACGACTGCAGGAGCCAGAAGGTGTTTGAGGTGACATGGACCATGAACAGTGCTCCGGAACCTGCCGCCAACGCGATGAGCACCGGGTCGATGCCCAGGCTCGGGGCGATCGGTGCCAAGAGGCTTGCCGCAGTAATCCCGGAAAGGGTCACCGAGCCAACGGCAATGTGAAGCAGGGCCGCGATGCCCCAGACCACTACCAGTGGTGCAACGGTGCTGGCCGAGAAGAACTGGCCCATGATGTCGCCCAATCCAGCCGTGGAAACCGTGGCTGCCAAGGAGCCGCCGACACCGGTCAGCAGCAGGATCTGCCCGCTCTCCCTGAACCCGCTGGCCACGCCGCGGTCAATCGCCTTCTGGCCGATGGTGTAGCGTGCCACGGCAATCGTTCCGACCAGGCCGATGAGCAGGGCAACTACCGGATTGCCGACCAGCTGGATCCAGCTGGCCTCATAGCCCAGGATCTCGGCCAGCGCGCCGCTGGCGATGAGCAGCAAGGATGCGAGCAGCGGCAGGAAGAGCAGGAACAGGGGCGCCTCGCGGCGCTGCGCGGTCTGCACCGCGGTGGCCGCGGTGGCTGTTCCGGCGTTGCCGGAGCGTGCCGCATCCTGGCCGGTTCCTTCGCCGCGCTCCAGCTTGCGGGTACCCGGTGTCGGCTCGTCTTGCGCCAGCAGTTGCTCATCGCTCTCGGCTTTCCAGAAGCCCCGGTCGAAGAAGAAGGACATGATGGCTACGGAAATCAAGACCGTGGGCACGACGACCAGCAGGCCGAAGATCAGCATCTTGCCCAGGGGAACTTCAAGCATGCCGGCCAAGGCGACCGCGCCGACGCCAGGGACCATGAGGACGATGCCGACCTCGCCGGCGATGGCCATGGCCGTGGCAATGCGCGCGGTTCCGTTCTTGCCGATTTTCGGCGCCATGCGCCGGGCCAAGGGGGCCGCGATGACCAGCAGCACATCGAGGAAAATGGTCTGCAACGCGGTGCTGACAGCCAACGCCATGGTGTAGGGCAGCCGTTTGGGGCCGAAAGTGTTCAGCAGGTGCTCGACCAGGCGGCGGATGGCGCCGGTCTCATTGAGGATGGAACCCATCAGCACGCCGAAAGCCACCAGCAGTCCGACTTCCACCATGATGTCGCCGAAACCCTGGGTGATGGTCTCGATGGTCTTGGTTACTCCCAGGCCGGTGGATAGGCCCAGATAGAGCGAGCCAATGACCAAGGCGATGACTGGGTTGACCTTGAATCTCACGATAAGCACCACGGCGGCAAGCACGGCCACCGCGGTATTTATCAGAATCGCGATATCGGACATGTTGGATCCGTTCTAGAGGAATCGGGGGAGTAGTGTGACATAAGCCACGGCATGAGAACTCATAGTATGAGTGTCAGCTCACGATGTAAACTATTGGCTTCTTAAGCGGGAAACCTCTGGAAATAAACCCGATGCGAACCCTGGCGGCTTGACGCGAGGAAGGGGAGTAGCGATGGGGCTGGCGAAAGTTTCGAGGGAAGAGAAAAATCCAGGGCGCCTGCCGAAGCCATGTCCGGAAAGCGCCCTGGATACTTTAGGTCTCTACCCCTTGAGATTCGGGAAGTCGGTGTCCCTGTATTCGGTGCCCGCCGGGGCGCCGGCGCGGTGCCGGTCCTCTTCAGCCTGGCGCAGCTCCACCCGTCGGATCTTGCCCGAGATCGTCTTGGGCAGGTCCGCGAATTCCAGCCGGCGGATGCGCTTGAAAGCCGAAAGGTGCTCGCGGCAGTAGGCCAGGATCGATTCGGCCAATTCCGGTCCGGGCTCATGCCCGCCGGAAGCGACGATGTAGGCCTTGGGCACCGTGAGCCGCAGCTCATCCGGTGCTGGAACGACGGCCGCTTCGGCCACGCCCGGATGCTCAATCAGAACCGATTCGAGCTCGAAAGGGCTGATCTTGTAGTCGCTGGATTTGAAGACGTCATCGGCGCGCCCCACATAGGTCAGGACGCCGCGTTCGTCCCGCTCGGCGATATCCCCGGTGTGGTAGACCCCGTCCCGGAAGACCTCATTGGTCTTTTCCTCGTTCTCGAAATAGCCCTTCATCAGCCCCAGCGGGCGCTGGGCGGTGACCAGGCAGATCTCGCCCGCATCGCCTTCTTCCCCGGTGGCCGGATCGCGCAGCACGATCTCGTAGCCGGGCATCGGGTGTCCCATGGCGCCGATGGTGATGGGCTCTGCCGGGGGATTGGCAATCTGCACCGTGGTTTCGGTCTGCCCGAACCCGTCGCGGATCACCTGCCCCCAGGCCTTGTGGACCTGGTCGATGACCTCTGCGTTCAGCGGCTCGCCGGCCGAGACCAGTTTCTGCGGCGGATGCTCCAGCGCACCGAGGTCGGCCTGGATGAGCAGGCGCCAGACGGTCGGCGGCGCGCAGAAGCTGGTGACCTGCCGGGCGTCCATCTGGTTCATCAGGGCCACTGGATCGAAGCGGTCGTAGTTGTAGATGAAGACCGTGGCTTCGGCGATCCACGGGGTGAAGAAGTTGGACCACGCGTGCTTTGCCCAGCCCGGCGAGGCGACGTTCAGGTGGACATCGCCTGGTTCGAGGCCGATCCAGAACATCGTGCTCAAGTGCCCGACCGGATACGAGGTATGCGTATGCTCGACCAGCTTGGCCTTCGAGGTGGTGCCGGAGGTGAAATAGCGCAGCAGCGTTTCATCGGCGCGGGTCGGGTGCTCCAGCGCGAAGGCCGCTTCTGCCGCGGACGACTGGGAGTAGTCGAGGATGCCAGCCGGCGGCTGCCCGCCGATCTGGATCAGCGTGTAATCGCCCGGCACCGATTCGAACTTGGGGATTTCGCCCTCGTTGGTGACGACCCATTGGATATGGCCGCGGGCAATGCGGTCGGCCAGATCGGTGGGCGTCAGCTGCGTGGTGCAGGGGACCATGACCGCACCCAGCTTGATGCCTGCCAGCATCGATTCCCAAAGCTCTACTTGGTTGCCCAGCATGATGGCGATTGAATCCCCGCGCTTGATGCCCTGGTCGCTGAGCCAGCGCGCAAGTTGGGTGGACCGGGTTGATAGTTCTGCCCAGGTCCGCTGGGTGCAGCTGCCGTCGGATTCGGCGATGACCAGTGCTGGGCGCTCGGAGCGCTGCGGATCCCGGGCGACGTGGTCGAACCAGTCGAAGCCGAAATTGAACTCGGTGAATTCCGGCCAGGCGAACTCGGCGCGAGCCTGGTGGTAATCCTCCCTTAGCTCCAGGAGACGGTCACGGGCTGCTCTGAATTCTTCGGTAACGCTCACAACTAACCTTCCGTAGCTCTGGAAACCACCAAAACCCAAGGTGAGGTGGATCACCAGCCAATATACTTGGAAGTCCTAGCGAGTGGAAGATCGCCACCGATATAAAACCGGGCCACCCCATGATTGCTGTGCGAAGTCGTACTGAATCCCGGTCCCTGATTACGTCGTGGCCAGAGCCCAGCTAGCAGTTTGTCCCTGATATCCTGTCGGAAGCAGCGGCGTGTGGCCTTGCATTATTTCTGGGGTCCGACTGCCCGGACGCAGGCTTCGTCGTTTTTGGCCTTGAGGTCTTCGACCAGGGCTGTTAATGCTGCATTTCCAGGGCAGTGGTTTTACCGATCCTCGCGGATGCAACCCGTACGCCGGGGCAATGGCATGGAATGCAGTGGCTGCAGTGTGGCCCGGGGCCGCTGCGGAATCTGCCTGATCGGCGAGCTCGTCTGCCTGTTCCATTGTTGTCGCATCAGCGGTTTCGCTTGCGACCGGAGTAGTTGAAGCGGGTAGAAACGTGCTGTTGATTGATCTGGATCCACGAGCAGTCCAGACCTATCCTCTATTAAGTGCCGACCAAGAAATAGGACTGGGTGACCCATGGTTAAAGCCAAGCGGCTTTGTCCGGGCAGCCCATTTTCCGTGAAATCTGAGTATCAACTGCGATGCCCTATGGAATCAGGGATCGGGTTGCACTTGGGGATAGAGTCTCTCGAAGACGGCTAGAAGTTGTACCATATCCAGTACTGACCAAGGAGGGGCATGGCAATCACAGCGAGTGAGGCGCGCCGCGATCTTTTCGGCTTGATCGAACGAGTCAATCTTGACCATGCCGAAGTGGAGATCTTGTCAAAGCGCGGATCTGCAGTCCTCATGTCAAAAGATGAGTATGACTCTCTGGTGGAAACGAGCTACCTTCTGCGCTCGCCGAGGAATGCGCTCCGCCTGCTTGCTTCGCTGGAAGCGGTACGCGGTAGCCAAGTGTCCGAGCGTGGACCTATTGATCCCTGAGTGAAAGACTGCTGACCTGGACGGCTGCCGGCTGTGAAGACTATTTCCACTGGCAGACCCAAGATCGCAAAACGCTCAGGCGTATCCATGCGTTGATTGAGGCTGTGCTTTGCTGTGACCCATTTGAGGGTATTGGCAAGCCTGAACTGTTGAGGCGTACCCTGGCTGGCGCGTGGTTGCGCCGCATTGATGAAGCTAATTGACTGGTCTATATTGCCGATGATCGCGCGGTGGCAATCCTGCAGGCCAGATACCGTTAGTGAACGGTATCAAGCATTCGGTCGCCTGGCAGGCGTGCGTTATCGCAGCGCTTCGAGGGGAACGCGCGGGCGATATCTCTATTGATGGGCAGATCGCTTCCAGGGACGGCCGCAAGGGTCCGGCACGCATGGTCCGTGCAGGGCACGTTGTAATCCCAAGCTGACTCTTTGTCCTGCCTGCAGGGCGTGCTCAAGATATTCGGCAGCCGCTGGCCCGAGGCATTTGACCCCATTGCCCGGGTGAATGGCTTCGGGGATGTCGATGTTCAGCAGCTGGACTCGAGTTTCTGCGCCCGCCACCTTGGCATCCATGGTGTCGCCATCGCCATCGGTAACCCGGGTGGCCGTACCGCGATTCTCCGATCCGCCACTGCTGGTGAGTTCCATGGCACTGGCAAACAGCGACCCTGCCGCCGCAAGGAAATCCGGATGGCCTTCGTAGTTTTTGCAGCGGGGTTCTTGGTGTGCGAGCAGGGGAGGCTAATGCCATCCCCGGAACAGAATTGGCTGTGATCGGCTGAACATCCCAATTTCATTGAAGCATCAAGTAATTTGCGATAGGCTGTTAATCAATAAGGAATCGATGCACTTGGAAAAGGAGCTTGCCATGTCAGTACTCCAGCAAGACAAACTAGCGGCCAACACCCACATGAACGCAGTCCAGCTCAAGGTCGGCGACATGAAAACCATGAGCGAGTACTACCAGAAGGCTCTGGGCCTTGAAGTGCTCGCCGAATCAGCCGAAGGCACCCGACTGGGCCGCGGAACCCAGGAGGTGGTCAACCTGCAGAACGCGCCAGGACTGCAGCTCCCATCGCGCAACGAGGCGGGGCTGTTCCATACCGCGCTGCTCTTCGACACCAAGGCTGATCTGGCCGCGACCGTTTTGTCGGCAGCCCAGTTCGACCAGAGCCGCTTCGTGGGCAGCTCCGATCACCTGGTATCCGAAGCGTTCTACTTCACCGACCCGGAGGGCAACGGCATCGAGCTGTACTGGGACCGCCCGCGCGATACCTGGAGCTGGAGCGGCGGCGAGGTAGCCATGGACACCATCCACCTGGATCCGAACAAGTTCCTCAATGAGCACCTGACCGAGCAGGCCATTGCCGAACAGCGCAAGGCCGCCGCGGATGTAGGCCACGTGCACCTGCAGGTGGGCGATGTCGCAACCGCCCGCCAGTTCTACGTCAGCACCCTGGGCTTTGACGAAACCACCACCCTGGGCGAGCAGGCACTGTTCGTCTCGGCTGGCGGGTACCACCACCATATGGCCATGAACGTCTGGAACTCGCGCGGAGCCGGCCCGCGCAAGGACACGCTGGGGCTGGGCGAAGTGCTGATCAACGTCCCGACCGAAGAAGAAGTGGGCAAGCTCGCCGAGCGGCTGGCCTACGCCAAGGTGGCAAACCACCACACCGGAGCCGAACTTCGCTTCCGGGACCCTTGGAACAACGAACTGCGCGTCGCCGTAGGCTAACGCGGATCCGGCGCACCGAGGCTTCATTGCCCCCGGCGCGCTCGCCGAATCGGCGAGCGCCCGGGGCACTTCCTGTCTTCACCCGGTTCCGGTGCCCAGGGCCTCCAGGTGCTCGGCAATGGTCTTGGCGGTCAAGGGCCTCGTCCGGAATGGCCGAACATTCCCTGCCCCGGCCTGCTTGAGCACCTGCTGGGCGAAGGCGGCCGGGTTGGCCACGTCCAGGTGGGTCAGGTTCTCCGGGGCGTACTGCCACCACTGCGATGCCTGGAGGGCTTGGGCGGTCGGCGCATCGAAGCGGTCGCGGATCTTCTGGGCCGGCAGGCCGCCGACCACGGTGTACGGCTCGACGTCGCTGGTGACTACGGAATTCGAGGCGATGACCGCGCCGTCGCCGATGGACACCCCATGGCCCAGCGTGACCTTTTCGCCGATCCACACATCGTTGCCGATGGAGATCTTCCCCGGCGTGTAGCCGTACTTCGTCGTCCCCAGTTCCGCGCCGTGATCAGCCGCGTAGGTGCGCATCAGCAGCCGCTGGTTGTAGAACACCGGGCTGGTCGATGCCCACTCCAGGGGGTGCTTGGCTCCCATGACCGTCAGGCCCTTGGCGATCGAGGTGAACCGCCCGACGCTGATGGCCTTGTTGAGCTTTGAATGGGTGTAGGAGAACGCCCCCATGCGCGGAAGGGCTGTTCCGCTGGTTCCCCAGAAGGTGGTGTAGGGATCCAGCGCGAGGTCTTCCTGGTAGCTGATCCACGCCTCGGGATTGCAGGTGCTTCCGGTGTCCTCGAAATCCTTCATGCCCGGAACCGTCATGAGGATCCGGTGGCTTTTGAGCAGCGGTCGCAGTTGGGACATCTGAATTCGCATGCGATCGACTTTATGGGACCGGACTTGGAGAATTGTCAGCAAGTCCCGAACGCGCGCTGGATGCGAGCTGCTGCCCGGCTACTGCTTGGGGCGGAAGGAGAGGTTCTTGTGCGTGGTGAAGTACGGCAGGATCATTGTTTCGGGCAGACCCAGGCGCTTCATTTCCATGGCCTTGCCCACGCGCAGGCGCAGGTTCACGTCCACCGCCGCATCCTGTTCCTGGGTCTCGCCCAAGAGCTGCGGCTCCACATCGAAGACCGCCAGCTGCTCGTCCACACTGCTGCTGGCCACGGCCGCGATTTCTTCCTTGCTGTCCCGATTGACGAAGACCAGCTCGAAGGTTGCCGGATCGGGCAGGTCTTCGACGTGGGCCCGATGCTCCACCCGCACCTGCAATCCCTGGCCGTCAGGGAAGTCGACGCCCCGCAGCCTTGCTTCGAAATGCGGGACGCGGTTCTTCGCGCCGAGCTTCTTGAGCATCTTCGCTATGGACATGGTGTCCTCCCAAAGTGAGACTAGATCGCGGGCTTGGTACTCGCTGGCAAAAGTGCGGGCCTGCTGCGACATCCGGGCGGCCAGGGCGGGATCGTCCATGAGCTGCTGCACCCGGTCGGCCATGGCCTGGATATCGCCATGGCGGACCAGGAAGCCGTTATGCCCATCGGTGATGCTGTCGGCAGGGCCGAAGTTGATGTCGAAGGACACCGGGATGCATCCCTGGGCCTGGGCCTCGAGGATGACCAGCGCCTGGCCCTCGTTGGTCGAGGTGAATAATTGCGCCGTGCAGGAAGCGAAGTGGCGGGGGAGCTGGTCGGAGTAGCCGTGGAAGATCACCGACTCGCGCAGGCCCAGCTCGGCGGCCCGTTCTTCCAGCGCGGCGTGTTCGCTGCCCTCGCCCACAATGTGCAGGATTGGCCGCTTGCCGCGAAGGGCCAGCTCGTGGAGGACATCCAGGGCGGCGGCTACGTTCTTGTTGGGGGTCAGCGAGCCGGCCACGATCAGGCTGGTCGAGCTGCGTGCCGGTACCGGCGGTTGCACGGTGGACGGGTTCAGCGGGTTGGGAATGACGAATGCCGAGTCGGCTTCGCCGAAGCGGTCGACATAGGCCTGGCGCTGGGCCTGGGTCAGGAAGACAAAAGCATCCCAGTTGGAGCGTTCCTGGATGATGGGCCCGTGGCCCTTGGAGAGAAGGCCGGTGGCAAGGTCCTGCCCCTTGGCCACATGGATGCTGTGGAACGCGAACACCTTGGGCACATGCACCGGTTTCCAGGAAGCGAGCATGGCCGCGGTGTACTTGCTGTCGATGACCACCAAGGAGTTCGGGTGGTCGACGATCTGCGACAGCCAATGGCGGTAGAACGACGCCGCGCTGGGGAAGCGGGCCACCAGGGTTCCGCTGCGGTCAAAAGCCTCAACGATGCGGCGGGCCTTCCCGTCGTGGAACTTCATATCGGACAAGAAGGCGGTGCCATCGGCCCGGTAGTACGTGGTCTTCTTGATCCCGCCTTCGGGGCCGGCAACGCTGTGCTCGCAGAACAAGGCGGCGTCCTGGCCAGGGTGGTGGACGGACTTGCGTACCGTGAAGTCCAGGCAGCCCGGTTCGGCCTTCCGCTCGGGGATGCTGGTCTGCGGCTGCAGGTCATGGTCCGCCAGGTGGAGGTAGGGATTGAGCACCCGGACCGTGGGCGAAAGCTTGCCGCGCGCGACGAGTTCCTCGACGATCTGCGGGAGCTGTTCGTTGGGGCCGAAGGTCACCACCGCGGCAGAACCGTGCCGCTGGGCGAAAGCGGCCGCGCGCTGGGTACAGACGGTGGTCATCCCGCCGAATTCGCGCTCAAGCTTCCACGTGACCATGTAGGCGTCCAGCTGCTGTTCCCTGATATCCACGGAGAATGATCCTTAGTTTGACCACGACAAAGTTAATTTCGCGCGAGGATATGCAGTTCCTCGCGCCACATTCCAGACTACGCGGTGAAGCTAGGCGGGCGCTGGGAAGACGCCGTCGTGTCGGCCTCGATTTCCCTGGCCTGCACCGCAGGGATGGCCCAGTGGCCGAAGAAGCCGCCAACGCGGATTCGAACGTATCCTCGAAAATGCCATGGCGCTCGCCGAAAGCCGTGGGAGAATCGCCGGGAAGGCTCCAGCCCTTGCTCTTCGGTGCGAAACTTCCTATGGTTCAGGTTATGGGGTACTCTCCCCACATTTGTTGGAGGCGCAGCGCGTCTCCGGTAAAGGACGGCACGTCATGTCGAGCAAATCCCCACGCAAGGGCGAAGCGAAAAAACCAGGCAAGAGCATCAAGGAAAAGCGCGCTGAGAAGCGGCTGAAGCACGCGGAGGTCGCTGTCGATCCGGTGCGCAAAGCTGCCAGATAACCACTGATTGGCACCGGTTCCCGCGCGCGGAGCCGGTAAATGAATCGAGTCCCTGCCTACGGCGAACGACGCCGGGCAGGGACTCGAGTATTTTAATTGCCGGTTTTCCGGGCGCCGCTTAGGGCAGCTGCGGGTCGACCTCGAAGTGCTCGGCGACCTGGGTGATGACCTCGTGGGCGCCCTGCAGCGACACCGAGGAGAGGAAGACCGAGTCGTCGACCTGCATGACCTCGCCTTCCAGCTTCTCCCACAACGGGTTGGAGGTGAACTTGTCTTCCTGGGCGCGCGACGCGTCGCCCTCGGCGCCTTCCGGGGCCCAGGTGGACTGGAAGATCACTTCGGCGTCGGCCTTCAGGATTTCCTCCGGCGACAGCGGAACGAAGATCGACTCGGTGGTATCCGGGGCATCCTCCGGGCGCGGAATGCCCATGTCCACCATGATCTCGCCGATGAACGAATCGGTGGCGTACAGGCGCGCGGTGTCCTCGCCGGCGAAACGCACCAGCGAGTAAGTGGTCTCGGGCTTCTTCGCCAGGATTTCCTTGCCCACCGCGGCGGCGCGGGCCTCGTAGTCAGCCACGGCCGTTACCGCCTGCTCCTTCTTGCCCAGGGCCTCGCCCAGCAGCACCACGTTTTCCTTCCAAGTTGGTCCGGTGGACTCGGAGAAGATGGTCGGGGCGATCTTGTTCAGCTGGTCGTACATGGCGCCCTGGCGCACGTCGGCGGAGATGATCACGTCCGGCTCGGTGGCCAGCAGCTTTTCCAGATCCGGTTCGGTGATGGTGCCGACGTTCACGGCTTCGTCGGTCTGCTCGGTGATGTCGCCGAGGTACTCGGGGAAGGGATTGTTGCCCTTGCGGTATTCGGTGTAGGCCACCAGCTCGGCTCCCAGCAGCATGGCGGCATCCACGTAGGAAGGGTCCAGTGCGGCGACGCGCAGCGGGCGTTCGGCCAGCTCGGTGGTGCCGCGGAAGTGCTTGATGGCCGCCGGGAAGCTGGAATCGGCTTCCGCGGTGGCGGCGGTTTCTGCTGGCTCGGTGCTCGGGGAAGAGCTGGCGCAGGAGGACAGGGCCAGTGCGGCCGCGGCCAGGGCGGCGCTCAGGGCGAGAATGCGGGGAGTGTGCATGCGAGTGCTTTCCATGAAGGTGATTGACTAATTAGCGCATGATGTATTTTTGCTTGCCCCACTTAGGCAAGGGTAAGCTTAGCGCGCGAGAAGAACAGTAGCATGGATCCGGCCGTCCTGGTCAAGGTCCTGCGACATCATTGCTTCGCATATCCTGCACGCACCCGCCGCGCACTCCGCGGCCCGAGAAAGGCCACCGACCATCGACCGCACCACACCGCGCATCAGCTCGCTGCTGGCCCTGGCCGCCGGCGTGGGCGCCGCCATCGGGCTCAGCCTGTGGATCGGCAGCACCACCTCCAGCTTCGCCGAGCTGCGCCACGCGCTGCTGGCCCCCGACGGCCAGGTCAGCGACATCGCCATTCGCGAGATCCGCTGGCCGCGCACCGTTACCGCGCTGGCCGCCGGCGCCGCTTTGGGCATGGCCGGCACGCTGATCCAGGGCCACACCCGCAACCCGATAGCCGAACCCGGCCTGCTGGGCATCAACCAGGGCGCGGCCCTGGCCATCGTCTCGGTCGCCGCTTTCACCGGCCCGCTGCCGGCGTGGACCCAGGCGCTGCTGGCCCTGGGCGGAGCGCTGCTGGCGGCCCTGGTGGTCTTCGGCATCGGGCGCATCGACGGGCGCGGGGGATCGCCCATCACCTTGCTGCTGGTGGGCGCCGCGGTCACCGCGCTCTGCGCCGGAGTGGTGTCGGCCATCGTGCTGCTCAGCGAGGCGGCCCTGGAAACCCTGCGCTTCTGGCAGGTCGGCTCCGTGGTCCAAGGCTACGAATCCTTCTTGTCGCTGTGGCCGCTGCTGGTGGCCGGTACCGTGCTGGCGCTGGCCAATGCCCGCGGGCTGAACGCGCTGACCCTGGGCGAGGATTCCGCCCGCAGCCTCGGGGTCACCGCCCTGCATGCCCGCGGGCTGGGGCTGGCGGCGATCGTGGCACTGTCCGGGCTGGCGGTCACCCTGGCCGGGCCGATCGCCTTCCTGGGCCTGCTGGTACCGCATATTTCCCGGCGCATCTTCGGCGCCGACTACCGCTGGGTGATTCCCGGCTCGGCCCTGTGCGGCGCGCTGCTGCTGTGCGTGGCCGATGTGCTCGGCCGCATGCTGGCCCGCCCCGGGGAACTGCCCGTGGGCGTGGTCATCGCGCTGCTCGGCGCGCCCTTCTTCATCTACGTGGCCCGGCGCCGCAAGGCGGTCACCGTATGAGCGCCCCGGCGATCCGCACCCCCGCTTCCGCGGTGCGCGCCCGGCGCGCTGTGGCTACCGGCCTGATCCTGCTGGCCGTGGCCCTCGCGGCCTTCTGCCTGCACCTGGCCATCGGGGGCGCCCCGATCGCGCTGGGCGATGTGGTGGCCACGCTCTTCGGCGCGGCCCCGGATCCGCGCACCGAGCTGACGATCATCGAGTTCCGGCTGCCGCGCAGCGTGGCTGCGGTGCTGGCCGGGGCCGGCTTCGGAGTGGCCGGGGCGCTGACCCAGAACGTGGCGCGCAACCCGCTGGCCAGCCCCGACATCCTCGGGGTGACCAACGGCGCGGCCCTGGGCGCAGTGGCCGTGCTGGCCCTGAGCGTGCACGCCGGCGGGCGTTCGGAACTGCTGGTGCACTACGGGCTGCCCATTGCCGCGACCCTGGGCGGCTTGCTGGTCTCCGCCCTGGTCTTCGCGCTGGTCTGGCACAGTTCCCTGGAAAGCAACCGGCTGGTGCTGGTGGGCCTGGGCTTTTCCGGGCTGTGCGCCGCACTGACCTCCTGGATGCTGACCCTGGGAGAAATCTACAACGCCCAGCAGGCGCTGACCTGGCTGGCCGGGACCATCAACGCGATCTCCTGGGCCGACCTGGCCTTCGCGCCGGTGGTCATCGTGCTGGGACTGGCCGCGGCCGCGCTGCTGCGCAACCAGCGCGAGGTGCTGGCGCTGGATTCGGATACCTCCCGCGCGCTGGGCATGAACCTGGGGCGCGACCGGGTCCTGATGCTCGGCATCGCCTCGCTGCTGGCCATTGCCGCGACCGTGATCGCCGGGCCGCTGGCCTTCGTTGCGCTGGCCAGCGGGCATGCCGCGCGGCTGGTGGCCCGCGGCACCATCCCGCCGGTGCCCCATGCCGCGCTGATCGGGGCGATCTTCGTGCTGCTGGCCGACCTGGTTGCGGCCCGGGCTTTCCCGGTGATCCTGCCTGCCGGGGTGGCGACCGCGGTGATTGGCGCCCCGTACCTGATCTTCCTGGTCATCCGCCAGTCCAAGGTCCGCCAACGCGGCTAGCGGCTTATCCACAGTTGGCGATGGCTGCCAGCTTGGGCCTCTGGCCGCGCCCATGATGGGTCCATGGGCATCCACCAGCTAGCCGCAGCGATCCAGGTCCTGCGCGAATCCATCACCGGGTCGCTCCCGCGCGGAGCGACCCAAGTGCTCCTTGAGCTGATGGCTTCCTGCTGCGCGCTGCTGGCCAAGCTCTCCTGCACCCTGCGCGAGTCCGATGACCCGCGGGTGGCGGCGGGGCATGCGCGGCTGATTGAAACGCTCTACCGCTACACCCTGCGGGAGCAATTGCACAGCGCTATCCATCTCGAATCAACCGGCGCCCACCTGCTGGAAGACGATGAGCTGGCGGCCGTTTCCGCATCGCGGACCAGCTACGACCGCCCCGCCCGCCAGCATTCAGGCCGCGCCCACTACCAGAACACCGGCGACTTCCTGGCCAGCTGGCTGGGGATCAACGCCCATGAGGGGCAGCACCGGGTGAATGACGCGCACCTGCTCATCGCCCGGCGCCTCATGGATGGCAGCACCGCCGCGCCGCGCTTGTCCCAGCTGGCCAGGCTCTACGCCGAAGCGCCGGACCTGGACCCGCGGCTGATTGCCCGCACGGCCCGCGCACTGGACAAATTCGAGCCGGCTGACACGAGCTTCCAAGGCCGGCCGCTGGAATCGTCCGCCCGCAATGAACAGGGCCAGCTGCTCGATCACCAAGCCGCCGCGCTGCTGCAGGAACCTGACCGTGCCACCCGCGAGACCCAGCTCGCGGCAATGCTTTCCGCTGAGCGCAGGGCACGCAAGCAAACCAGGAACCCGGCACCCGGCATCTATCCGCGAGGCGCCGTGGGCGACTGCGACAAGTACGAGCTCTACATCGCCGGGACCCAGCGCGAGGAATTCCGCTCCACCCTGGCCCAGGCCGATAACCCGCGTACCAAGGCAGGCAAAGCCGCCCGTGCCGCCAAATCCGGTTCAGGCGCTGCCCCTGATGATGGCCAGAACGCCTCAGAGGACCAGCAGGAAGCGGATCCCGGGGCAAATGCCGGGCAATCAGCCACCGACGACCTGTTCAGCAGCAAGGAACCACCACCGCCATGGGCCCAGGACGGGCACGGGGAGGAAGAATCCTTGTCCGGAGCGCAGCAACAACCTGACAAGCTTGTTGATGAGCAGGAAACGCGCGGCGCAGGCGGAGCAGGTGAAGGCCTCCAAACGTCCCTGCTGCTTGGCGATGGGGAGGTTCCGGTGGCCCAGCGCCGGCTCAACGCACTATTGGCCGCGCTGAGAGGGCGCACGGCAGGTGCCGCGCCCAATGGAATCATTCCAAGGATCGGCATCCATATCCAGTTGCGCGATCCGCAGGATCTTGGCGATCCGGCCAAGCTTCGCGCCACCTCCGACCACGGGGTGAAACTCGATTCCGCGGACACCGCACAGCTGATCTGCCAAGGCGAGATCTACCGGGTGGTCTTCGGACCCGATGGGCAACCGCTGGATGTAGGACGCAAGGAACGCTTCTTCACGGATGCAATGAAGCGCGCAATTTTCGCCCGCGACCGCGGATGCATCGTCCCGGGATGCACCGCACCGCCTGAAATGCTCGAATACCATCACGACAACTGGTGGGAACGTGGCGGGTGCACTTCATCGCGCAATGGCAGCTGCCTGTGCCGGAGGCACCACCATGCCATTCATGCAGGATTGCTGACCCTGGTTACCGTTGGGGGACTGGCTCACATCCTGCTGCCCAAGCACCTGGACCCGATGCAGGTACCGCGAAGAAACAGTGTTCCGGTGGCCGCCTGAGCACCCGGAGCCGCGAACTGCTGCACCTGCCGGCGTGGCCAAGATGCTATGGGCGCGAGAGCGCAACTTTCAGTCCGAACCCGATCAGCACTGTCCCGGTGATCCGGTCCATCCAGGACACCGACTTCGCTGAGCCCAGCCAGCGGCCAGCGATCCGAACCCCGTATACCAAGGCCACTGCCCACACCAGGGTCAGTGCAACATGCACCGCCGATAGCCCCATGCCCATGAATAGGGCGTTGGTGCCCGCCGGGGTGAACTGCGGGATCGCGGCGATATAGAAGACGCCGATCTTCGGGTTCAGCACGTTGGTCACCAGCCCGGTCAGGTAGGTTCGATACCTGCTGTGCGATACCGGGACATGGATCGTGGCCAACTGCTTGCCCCGCAGGCTCCGATGGATCATCTGCCCGCCCAGGAACACCAGATAGGCTGCGCCGGCATAGGCCAGCACATGGTAGGCCAGGGATGAGGCGGCCAGAATTGCCGAAGCTCCCGCGGCCGCGGCCACACCCCAAACGAATACTCCCGTGCAGATCCCCAGCGCCGCCAGCAGCGCTTCACCGCGTCCCCGGGCAATGGCCGATCGCAGGATCAGTGCGGTATCGACACCCGGAATCAACGTCATCAGGGCGGCAACTATACTGAAACCCAGCAAGGCGGAATCAACGGTCATGCACTCAATGCTAGAAGCTGCATCTGGGCGCAGGCCCCAGGGTGAGCAAGCTCATGATCTTCGCCCGACGCGCGGGGCCAATTAGAGTTGGCCACCACGCACGCTCTCTGGCATAATTGCAGGGTACTCGATTCGCAGTGGCCCCTCTCTCCGCTATGAATCCTGTCCTTTTAGAATCCGACCAGTAAGGCCTGCCCCACAGGTGCTAAAAATTGGATTCGACCATGTTGAGAAACAGGAGACCACAAAAGTGGCCGTAAAGATTCGTCTGAAGCGCTTCGGTAAGATGCGCGCACCTTTCTACCGCGTTGTCGTCATGGACTCGCGCGCTAAGCGCGATGGCCGTGCCATCGAGGAGATCGGCAAGTACCACCCAACCGAGAACCCATCGGTTATCGAGATCGATTCGGATCGTGCACAGTACTGGCTGTCCGTTGGCGCTCAGCCAACCGAGCAGGTACACGCACTGCTGAAGATCACCGGTGACTGGCAGAAGTTCAAGGGCATCGATGGCCAGGAAGGCACCTACAAGGTTGCCGAGCCTAAGCCAGCATTCGTTGCTCCTGACAAGGGTTCGGTGATCCTCCCAGAGGCAATCACCAAGAAGGCTGAAAAGCCAGCTGCTGAAGAGGCAGAGGCCGAAGCTACCGAGGCTGAGTAACAGTGCTCGTTGACGCGCTAGACCACCTGGTACGCGGGGTTGTCGAGGAACCGGAAGACGTCAAGGTCGCCTTGAAGTCCACCCGCCGCGGCGACCTGCTCGAAGTACGTGTGAACCCTGAGGATCTCGGTCGTGTGATCGGACGCCAGGGACGCACCGCACGAGCACTGCGCACCGTAATGGCAGCGTTGGCCAAGGAGCCGGTACGTGTCGATGTAATCGACACCGACCGTCGCCGAGGCTAAGCAACTTAGAGGTCTGGCTTTTAAGTTGGCTTCGAAACGAAAGGAGTTTCCGTCCTAACTAGTGACGGAAACTCCTTTCGTGTTTACCCCTAGAATTTCCATTCCAGTCTCCCGGCACACGCCACGGAACACAGTGCAGAAAGAGCAGCAGACTATGCGATTGCAGGTTGCCCGCATCGGCAAGCCCCACGGCATCCGTGGCGAAGTCACCGCCCAGGTCATGACCGACACCCCGGAAGAGCGCTTCACCGCTGGCGAAGAACTCATCGTCGTCGACGGCCCGGTCAAGACGCTGACCATCGCCAATGCGCGCTGGAACAAGACCATCCTGCTGCTCTCCTTCAAGGAAATCGCCGACCGCAACCAGGCTGAAACCCTGCGCGGCGCGCGCCTTGAGATTGAAGTTTCCGACGAGCCGGAAGACGACTCGGACGAATGGTACGAGCATGAACTGCTGGACCTGAAGGTCATGCTCGATGGCGAGCAGGTCGGTACCATCACCGCACTGCGCACCAATCCCGCCCAGGACCTGTTGGTCTTCGAAGACGCTGACGGCCAGGAGATCTACCTCCCGTTCGTCGACGAATTCGTCCCGGAGATCGATCCGGAAGCCGGCATCGTGGTCATCACCCCGCCGGCAGGCCTGCTGACCTTGAACAGCGATGAAGACGGCAGCGACGAAGAGGGACAAAAGTAAGCCATGCGTCTTGACGTCATCTCGATTTTCCCTGAGTACCTCCAGCCACTCTCGCTTTCGCTGATCGGCCGCGCCGCCGAAGACGGCATCCTGGATCTGAACGTCACCAACCTGCGCGACTTCACTGCCGACAAGCACCGCAAGGTCGACGACACCCCGTACGGTGGCGGCGCCGGCATGGTGATGATGCCGGAACCATGGGGACAGGCACTGGACGCGGTGCGCCCAGCCGATGCTGGCGGCCCCAAGCCAACCCTGATTGTCCCTTCGCCTGCAGGCGCCGTCTTCAACCAGCAGATGGCCTACGACCTTGCCGAGGAAGAGCATCTGGTCTTCGCCTGCGGCCGCTACGAAGGCATCGATGAGCGCGTCATCGAATACGCGCACGAGAACTTCAACGTCATCCCCGTATCCATCGGCGATTACGTGCTCAACGGGGGAGAAGTGGCCGTGATGGTGATGGTGGAAGCCATCGCCCGGCTGATCCCAGGAGTCATCGGCAACCCGGAATCGCTGGTAGAAGAATCCCACTCGGATGTTCTGCTGGAATACCCGGTGTACACCAAGCCGGCCTCCTGGCGCGGCCGCGATGTCCCCGAGGTGCTGCTCGGTGGCAACCACCAGCGGGTGGGACGGTTCCGCCGCGACGAGCAGATCAAGCGCACCGCAGAGCGTCGCCCCGACCTGATCACGCAGCTGGATGCCGAGAGCCTGAACCGCAGGGACCGCGATGCCCTATGGCACAGCGGATTCGCGCTCGTTGACGGTGCCATAACCCCCAAGTCCGAATTGGACTGGGCTACCGGCGCTGGCACCGAGAGCGACTAAGAGGCCAAAATCACTCGAAAGCCATTTCGGGCAAACTCGCATCGGCTTCGCTGATACGGCATAATTGTTTCTTGGTGTGTTTTTGTTCGACTCCTGCCGCAGGGGGAAGTTCGAGCCACAGAAGACCGCCGCACCGTTTGCTAGAGGCAATCGGTGGTACAACGTTCCGGGGATTTCACTGGTTTCGACCGGTGTCGGGCCCCGCTACGAGGATTCGGTGACCTGCGGCATTGATCCTAGGAGATGCACTATGCATATTCTTGACTCTGTTAACGCAGCCTCGCTGCGCTCCGACGTTCCAGCCTTCGGCCCAGGCGACACCCTGAAGGTTCACGTCAACATCATCGAAGGCAAGAACTCCCGTGTTCAGGTCTTCCAGGGCTACGTCCTTGGTCGCCAGGGCCAGGGTGTTGGCGAGACCTTCACCGTTCGCAAGGTTTCCTTCGGCACCGGTGTTGAGCGTACCTTCCCAGTTCACTCCCCAATCATCGACAAGATTGAGGTTGTGACCAAGGGTGACGTTCGTCGTGCAAAGCTGTACTACATGCGCGATCGTCACGGCAAGGCTGCTCGCATCCGCGAGAAGCGCGACTTCAGCGCAAAGAAGTAATCTGCGTTCTTCAATGAACCGGATTGCACGCACTGAGCGGGCAACAATGAAGCGCCGGGCCTTTTCATGGGTCTGGCGCTTCGCTGTACTCGCCATCATTCTTGGTCTGCTGGCCACCATCGTCATTCGCGCCACCCTGATCGACGTCTTCCATATCGAGTCCAACTCCATGGAATCCACGCTCAATCCTGGCCAGAGCATCGCCGTAGATCGCCGCGCTTACTCGGATGCCGAACCGCAACGCGGAGACATCATCGTCTTCGATGGCCGCGGCTCGTTCCTGCCCTACGCCAAGGCCAGCTTCGCTGATGATCTGCTGGGGGCGTTCAGCCTCACCGGCAGCAGCAATAAGTACGTCAAGCGCGTCATTGGCGTTGGGGGAGACACCGTGGAATGCTGCAGCGCTGATGGGCGACTGCTCGTCAACGGCGAGCCTGCAGACGAGCAGTATATCTTCGCCGGGGATGCTCCGAGCGACCAGAAATTTTCCGTAGAAGTGCCAGTTGGCCGCTTGTGGGTCATGGGCGATCACCGCTCCACTTCCAAGGATTCGCGGGCATTGCTGGGCGCAAGCGGCGGCGGAATGATCAGCGTCGAGCGCGTCACCGGCAAAGCGACCGAGGTGATTTGGCCGCTCGATCAGCGTTCAGTAATCAGGTGACACGCCGTAGCAACCGGCGATTTTGATAGCGCCAGATGGGTAGAACTACCCATCTGGCGCTATTTTTCTAGGTTAATGGAATTAATTCGGATGGATTTCCATCCCACCCGATTTGCTGTGCAATTCGTGTGTAAATTTCGCGACAACACTCAGGATCCACCAAGCTGACTAGGGATTAGAAAGAGAAGTCCAATCTTAAACCAATACTACTGGCACGTAAGTTGTAACCAAGCTCGATGAGGGTAGAGCTATTTGACTAGGTGAAACGGGTTCTGGAATTTATATTTTTGTTGGATTCGATGGTTGAAAAGCTGTGTCGGAACCAAGTATTGTTTCATTTTGGTAACAACACCTGTGCTTACGCGCGCGCCCTTAGGTAAGGGGACGCGCGGGCACTCGCACCATAAATCTGGGAGAAGCATTAATGCCACATCCAAAAAAGAAGACTGCGCAACGCGGCATCGTTGCAGCAGCCGCGACCGCCTTGGTGGTCGGCTCTAGCTTCATGCCTGCCGCAGCGGCGCCAACGGCCTCCGAATCGCCGTCTGCGTCCGCTACGGCAAGCGAGAAGCCTTTGGCCAGCGAAACCGCTCTGGACACCGAGGGGCTCGACAAGGCTATTGAGAAGGACCTCAATAAGTCCGTTGAAGAGTACGTCAAGGACGGGGAGACCAGCGACGCTGCTTCCAAAGTCCGCGACGAACTGAATGCGAAAGGCATTGACGCCACTGCCTCGGTGAAGGACGGCAAAGCCGAGATCACCGTAAGCAAGAAGGACGCTGCCAAGGCCAAGGAGATCGTCCAGGCCAGTGCAGCTCCGGCTCCTATCGTGGTGACCGAAGTTGACTCGCAGGTCAAGACCGTAGACAAGGTCTACACCGAGCTCTTGGCCAACATCGAGCCGAAGGAACTGAAGCGCATCACCGCTATCCTTCAGACCAACGATGGCTTGAAGATCTATGCAAAGGGCTTCGACGAGAAGGAAGCTGCGGACGACCTGAAGTCCAAGTCCGCTGGCTCCCTGCCTGAGAAGCTGACCGTTGAGCAGTTCGTCAGCGAAGCTACGCACGTTGACGGTGTAGAAAGCTCGGGTGTTGCCAAGACCACCGCCGCAGAGGATATCTACGGCGCCTTGGGTTACGCAATGGACAAGTCCGGCGCACCTACTAGTAAGTCGACCGTCTGCTCGCTCGGATTCACCGCGTGGACCGCAGAGGGCGAAGATGCCATCATCTCGGCTGGGCACTGCTCGGAAGATGGCGCCACCAGGATTTTGGGCCTTGCCGAACAGTCGGTTCCAGGCCAATCGCCAACTCTGGGTGCCGAGCTGGGTACTTTTGGATTCAACCAGTTCGGTGGTCCGGGTAATTCGGGCCTATCCGCCGAAGAACTGGACTCCATGACCGAGGAAGAGTTCAATAACCTGGAACCAGGCACGGACATCTCGGTGATCGATAACATCAATCCTGCGCTGAACTTGCACGCTGCTGTGTCCGAATGGGCTGACGGCAAGGAACCTCGCGACGAAGTTATCAACGTGACTGGCACGACCAAGGCACTAGTTGGGTCGGAAGCTTGCTCTTCGGGTCGTACGACCGGTTGGAGCTGCTCCCCGATTATCGGTGAAGGCGTCTTCTTCGTTGGTGGCTCGGATAAGACCTACCGTTCAGTTGCTGGCTATGTCGCTGAAAATCCTGGCCAGAGCGTGCTTGACCAGGGTGACTCCGGTGGCCCAATGCTCGTAGGCAGCAAGGCGGCAGGCATCAACTCGGCCAACGCCGCAGGTGAAGACCTGAAGGAAAACACCGCTGATGACATCGCCATGTACACCTCGCTCGATGATGTCTTCGACAAGGGCTACATTGATGGCTACACGCTGAAATTCCATATCAATACCCCTGCCATCACGGTGGAAAACGGTACTGAAGTTGAACCTGGTGAAGCAATCACCGGTACCCTTGCCAATGCTCCGGCTGGCACCATCATCCGTGTGGTCGTTGACGGCAAGCTCTACAAGAAGGTTGAGCTGGACGCTAAAGGAAACTTCTCATTCCCAGCCCCGGAAGAACCAGGAAAGTTTGCGTTCAGCGTTGTGGCCAAGAACGGCTTCAACACCTCTGAGCGGGTCAACGCCAACGTCGTGATCGTTGCTGCGCCGACTCCAACTCCAACCGAGGAACCAACCGAGGAACCAACCGAGGAACCGACTGAGGAGCCTACCGAGGAACCCACTGAGGAGCCAACCGAGGAACCTACTGAGGAACCAACTACGGAGCCTTCCGAGGAACCAACTACTGAGCCTTCCGAGAGCACCTCGCCATCGCCTTCCGAGGACGAAAGCAACAAGCCTTCCGAGAGCACCTCGCCATCGCCTTCCGAGGACGAAAGCGACAAGCCATCGGAGAGCACCTCTCCTTCCGCTTCGGAGGACGACGACAAGTCGGAAGCTCCGAAGGACCAGAAGGACGACGAGCCAAGCAAGTCTGCAACTCCAAAGGAAACTCCTAAGAAGGACGATCCTTTGGCGGATACCGGTTCGAACAGCGTTCCGCTGATCGCCGCCGGTGGCGCAATGGCCCTGGCCGGTGCGGCATTCCTGCTGTTCCGCCGCAACGCACGTCGCCACGGCTAAGGGATTCTGATCCGGCGGGACTGGGTCCTGCTGAAAATGCCCCGCTACTTGAGAACAAGTAGCGGGGCATTTTTACTTGGCACACATGTAGTTCCTTGGTTGCTCTACGATTTCGGCACTAGTCTCAAAGCTAAGATCGTTGCGGCAACGTGAATATCACCGAGGTGTAAATTATGAATTTCAACGCTAGAACTTCACGCACGCCAATCATGCTGGCCTCTACTGCCGCCATGGCTGCCCTATTGCTAACCGGCTGTGGTCAGGGAACTGATCCAGGTGCGCAGGCTACGGCCAGCGCCACGGCATCGGAACCCTCGCAGCAAACAGAAAACTCGAGCGGGTACACCGTGGACCAAGACGCATTGCTCCAGACTAATGACCAGCTCTCCGAAGCCTTGGGCGATGAATACGTCCAGGGTTGGATCAAGGACGGGCAGCTGAACGTTTCGACGACCAGCGAAGAGCAGCTATCCGTTATTGAAGAAGCCGGGGCTATCGGGCACCTAGTCCAATTCAGCAGCGAGGAGCTTCGTTCGGCGATTTCCGAAATCATGAAGTGGCAGGGCAAGCAGGAAAACCCCGTGCGCACTGCCATCCATGCATACACGCTGAATCCTGAAACGGGCGGCATCACCCTGTCGGTGGATAAGAGCCAGCTGGACGAAGTCCAAAAGCTGATTGAAGCTGAGAAGCCCATCGGCGAAATCCCCGTGGACTACAAGCAGAGCGGTGGCATCATGTCGCCTGCTGCCACCCAGTAGCCCGCAGCCCGCTTGAACGGACGCACCAATGGCCAGGCCCGGCGACGGACCTGGCCATTGGTGCGTTTCTGGGCAACTGGCCGTGGCTATGCAATGATCCGTTGCGCCTGGCAAGACACGTAAGATGGGGATTACACGCGACAATGGAAGGTACTAATCGAATCGTGAGCGCAGCATCAGCAGAGACTCCTCCAAGCAGGGGACCCCTATACAAAATATGGCGCTTCGTCCGCGAGATTGTCATCATCATCGCGATCGCGCTGTTGCTCTCGTTCGTGATCAAGACCTTCTTCTTCCGTGCCTACTACATCCCATCAGGCTCCATGGAGCATACCCTCGAGGTCAACGACCGGATTTTCGCCAACCTCATGGTTCCCGGGCCGTTCGAGCTGGAACGTGGCGACGTCGTCGTCTTCCGCGATGACCAGGAATGGCTGCCACCGCTGACCGAGTACCCCACCGCGTTCCAGAATGTGCTCTCCTTTGTCGGCGTGCTGCCAGCGGCTGATGAGCAGTACCTGGTCAAGCGCATCATCGGCATGCCCGGTGACACCGTGGAATGCTGCACCGCGGAAGGCGCCATCACGATCAACGGCGAGCCCATTGACGAGCCGTATATCTTTGACGGCGACAGCCCGTCAGACATGGAATTCAAGGCGACCGTCCCAGAAGGAAAAATCTGGGTGATGGGTGATCACCGAGGTGCCAGCGCGGATTCCCGCTTCCACGCCGATCGCCAGGGCGGTTTCGTCGACCTCGAATCCGTCCAGGGCCGCGCTTCGGTGATCTCTTGGCCAACCTCGCGCTGGGGCATCGTCGACTCGCACGAAGAAGTCTTCGCCAACGTCCCGCACGCAGTGGCGAAGTAGGGGCACCGCCCATGGCCGTTTTGAAGAGCAAGGCAACCACGCTAGAACATGAGCGCGCCTTGGCAGCCAAGCATGGGTTCCGCTATATCGCAGCGGTCGATGAGGTGGGACGCGGCGCCTTGGCTGGTCCGATTACCGTCGGCATGACGGTAATAGATATTGAGCAGGTCACGGAGTTCCCAGCGCTGCGCGACTCCAAGCTGCTGAGCCCGGAAACCCGTACGGAACTGGTCGATCCAGTTCGCCAGTGGGCCGTGGGCTATGGCGTTGGGCATGCCTCTGCGGCTGAAATCGATGAGCTGGGAGTTACTGGCGCCCTGCGCCTGGCCGGATCGCGGGCCATGGAGCTGTGCGCGGTACAGCCCGAGGCGGCGCTTCTGGATGGCAGCTACGACTGGCTGACCGCACCGGAACCGGATCTCTTCGACATCCTGGCCGATGACCGCGAACCCGTGGGCCTGCACATCCCGGTGATGACCATCATCAAAGGCGACATGACCTGCCAGGCGATCGCTGGAGCTTCCATCCTGGCCAAGGTCGAACGCGATGGCATCATGGTTGATCTGGCCACCGAGCATCCGGCCTTCGGCTGGGAGATCAACAAGGGGTATGCCACCGCTGCGCATCGTGCCGCGATCGTTGCGCAGGGTCCCTGCGACTACCACCGCAAGAGCTGGAACTTGACTTCGGGTGCTGATCAGGCCCAAGGTGAAGCCACGACAAAGAAAGCAAAGTGATGGCTGCCGACGACCTGGAAAACTACGAGTCCGACATGGAACTGCAGCTATACCGCGAGTACAAGACCGTGGTGGGGCTGTTCAATTACGTGGTCGAGACCGAGCGCCGCTTCTACCTGGCCAACCAAGTGGACGTGAAGACCCTGTCCAACGCCGGGGAAGTGTACTTCGAGTTGAACCTCACCGACGCGTGGGTCTGGGACATCTACCGCCAAGGGCGCTTCGTGAAGTCCGTCAAGGTGCTGACCTTCAAGGACGTCAACGTCGAAGAACTCAACCCTGACGAGTTCCAGATCCCGAAGGATGGGCTGGGCTCCTAGCGCGAGGCACTGTGGCATTCGATCGCCGGCTCTGTTCCTGGAACAGAGCCGGCGATCTCGCTTAAAGCGAATTGTCCACATTCCGCGGCGGGCGCCGCCGCTGTGGACCATAATTCTCCGACGATGTTTCCATTACGGATCGCAGACATCGAGGAGCAAACATGCAGACCGCGAAGCAACGCCTAGGGGCCGATGGCGAACAAGCTGCCGCCGCATTTCTCACCGGGCAGCACTACGAAATCCTCGATCGCAATTGGAGATGCCCAGCAGGGGAGCTGGACCTGGTGGCAAGAGCCGGCAACGGCCAGATCACCGCCGTCGAAGTCAAAACCAGGTCCTCGCAACGCTATGGATCGGGCTTCGAGGCGATCAGCGCGGCAAAATTCCGCCGGCTCAACAGGCTGCTGATTTCCTGGGCCCAATGCCATCGCATGTTTCTTGCCGAACTTCGCGTGGACATCGTCGAGGTCTATCTGACAGCAACAGGGTTCGAATGCCGGCTGCATGAGAACGTGCGCTCATGAGCACCGCCCGGACCAGCGCAGTGGCACTGCACGGGGTCAGCGCCTCACTGGTGGAAGTCGAGGCCGACCTCGGCAACGGCATCCCAGGATTCGTCCTGCTGGGCTTGCCCGATGCATCTTTGAGCGAGGCCCGTGAACGAATCAAAGCCGCGGCAAGGAATTCAGGGATTCCTCTGGCAAACCGGAAACTGACGGTCAATCTTTCGCCAGCCACCCTGCCCAAGTATGGATCAGCTTTCGATCTGGCCATCGTCATCGCCGCCTTGGCCGCTGATCAACAGCTGTTCGCGTCACCGAGCACGCTGTACATGGCGGAACTCGGCTTGGATGGCACCTTGCGGCCAGTACCCGGGGTGCTGCCAGCGGTGCAGCTAGCCAAGGTCCATGGTCTCGACCGGGTGATCGTGGCCGAGGCTAACGGGGCCGAAGCGAGGCTGGTGCACGGAATCGAGGTCATGGCGCTACGCCATCTGGGACAGGTCCTCACCTGCTGCGGTGCCCCAGCCGAACAGGTCACCACTTACCTGCGCCACCGGCAGCCGCAGGCGCCTACCGAATCTGCTGGCCCTGCCGCAGGAACTGCTGCCTCGGGCGATGCGGACCTGGGCCTGGTCAACGGGCAGCAGGAAGCTCGGCTCGCCTTGGAACTGGCCGCGGCCGGCGGGCACCACCTGATCATGGTCGGACCGGCCGGTGCCGGCAAAACCATGCTGGCCAAGTGCCTGCCATCGATTCTGCCGCCACTTGATGACCTGCAAGCCCTTGAAGCCACCGCGGTGCATTCCATTACTCGGGGCGGATCCGGGGAATTGGACCAGCTGCAACGCACCCCGCCTTTCGTGGCGCCGCACCACACCGCGTCCCGTTCAGCCCTGATTGGCGGCGGAACCGCCCAACTCATTCCCGGGGCCATTACCCGCGCGCACCAGGGCATTCTATTCCTCGATGAAGCAGCGCAATTCCACACCGGAGTACTTGATGCGCTTCGCCAACCGATCGAGGAAGGCTATATCAACCTCGCGCGGATACGCGGCCACCAGCGGCTGCCGGCCCGTTTCCAACTCATCATGGCCTCCAATCCGTGTCCCTGCGGAAAAAACTTCGGCACCGGTACCGGGTGCACCTGTACGCCCATGGCCCGCCGGCGCTATTTCGCCCGGCTTTCAGGACCCATCCTCGACCGTGTGGATCTGCAAGTCAGAGTCAATCCGGTAGCGCAGGCACAGCTTCTTAGCGGAGTACCAAATGAATCCAGTGCACAGGTGCGTGAACGCGTCTTGGCCACCCGGGCACGCAGCAAGGAGCGGCTGGGAAAGTTCTCTATTGCTTGCAACGCGCAAATACCAACTCAGATCCTCAGGAATGAACTGGAATACTCGGCCAAGACCCGGGCGGCGCTTGAACAACTCGCCACACGACGCGGGCTCTCTGCGCGTGCCATCCACCGCCTCCTGCGGGTCGCGTGGACGGTTGCAGACCAGCAAGGGCATGCAGCACCGACCGGGGATGATCTGGCCATCGCCGCTCACCTTCGCCAGAACTTGGAAAATAGCTAGGTATGGCCATGACTTTCAACGATGTGAACACTGCCGGAAAAGCCTCGGCTCCAACCAGCCAGGAGCGCCGGGTCTACGCCCATCTGAACCAACTTATCGAGCCCAACGACTATGTGGCCACTGCCTTGCTGGAACTGATGAGCCCACAGGAACTGCTGCGCCTGATCCAGCGGGAGGATTTCTACCCGGCCGCGCTCAAAGCGCCGGTCGACGGAATCCTCGGATTCCACCCGCCCGGGGATGGCGCACAAGACTTGAGGGTAGCCTTGGCCCGATGGAGAAAGCGCCTGTCGCTGAGCAACCCGGCGGGAGCCTTGGATGCCGCTGCGCGCGCGGGTGGCGGATTGCTGATCCCGGACGATGCTTCGTGGCCGCGACAGCTAGCCGACCTGGAACTGGGACGTCCCCTGTGCCTGTGGTGGCGTTCAGCGAACCCGCAATTGCTCGAAGGCCAAGAGCTGGCGCGCAGCGTGTCCATCGTCGGCTCCCGCGATGCCAGTGACTACGGTGATCAAGTCACCTTCGATCTTGGCCGGACCCTGGCCCTGAACGGGTACACCATTGTCTCGGGTGGCGCTTACGGCATTGACGCCAGCGCGCACCGGGCCGCTCTGAGCGTGGACGATTGGCAGCATCCGAACCCGCCAACGATCACGGTTATGGCTGGCGGCATCGATCGGCTCTACCCTTCGGGCAACAGCAACCTGCTCAACCAGATTATTGCTCGCGGCGTGCTGATCTCAGAGGTGCCTCCCGGAACCACATCAGCACGCTTCCGCTTCCTGAACCGCAACCGGCTGATCGCGGCATTGAGCAGGCTGGTTATCGTCAGCGAAGCGCGCCACCGCTCAGGAGCGCTGAACACCGCCAGCCATGCAGTCGAGTTGGGACGCGATGTAGCGGCCGTTCCCGGAAGCGTTTTCGCGCCCAACTCCGCAGGGTGCCACCGATTGATTGCAGAAGGCAGTGCGGCCTTGCTCGCCAGCCCGCAAGATGCGCTGGGCCTGGTTGGCCACCACTGCCAAGCAGAGCCGCGGAGTGCCAAAGTTCAGCAACGCCCGACGGACATCCTGGGTAGGGACGAAGCAATGGTGTACGACATCATGTCCTTCACCAAAGGATTGCTGGTTGATGAGATCTCTGCCCGCAGCGGGGTGCCGTTGATCCAGACGCTACGCGCCATCAATCGATTGGAGACACTGCAAATGGCTGCCACCGATGGCCTGGCATGGAAGTTGGTGCGCCAAAACTGACCGGTGACGCAGCTGAGGGTATCCTCAATAGTGATGAAGCAAGAATCAACGACGCACACCAGCAATGCGATGTCAGCAAAATTCGCTGAGCCGGTGGCAGACTACCTGGAGTACCTGCAACGCGAACGCGGCCGCAGCACTAATACCCTGCGAGCCTACGAAGTGGATTTGCGGAACCTCGGCCAGTTCTTGCTCCACCATGCGCAGGATCCGAGCCTCAAGCAGATTTCAGTTGATACGCTCCGCGATTGGTTGGCACAGCTTCATGAATCGCAGATTTCCCGCACCACCTTGGCCCGCAGGATCTCTGCGGTGAAGAGCTTCTTCGCGTGGGCGCTGAAGCATCAGCTGATCGACGCGGACCCTGCCCTGCGGCTGGCCGCGCCCAGGAAGGAACGGCGTCTTCCGCATGTTTTGCAGCCAAGCCAGATCGACCGCTTGCTCTCCGAAACAGCCCAGCCGCCTGCTGGAAAAGAAGTCAGCGAGAGCAAGCCGGAACCTGCCCCCGATGCCAAGAGCCAGGCCGTAGCGGCACGCGATAAAGTCATCGCCGAGTTGCTGTACGCATCCGGCCTGCGTATCAGCGAGCTCGTGGCCTTGGACGTTGACGACATCGACTTCGAACGACGCACCGTCAGGGTTCTCGGCAAGGGCAACAAGGAACGGGTTGTTCCGTTTGGCAAGCCCGCCGAGCGCGTGATCATCGGGTGGATTCGGTCGCATCGCAAGGTCCTGGCCCGCCAGGAAGCTCAAGGCGCTTTGCTCGTAGGGGTGCGCGGTGCGCGCTTGAATGTACGCCAGGCACGAGAGGTCATTTCCAAGGCCTTGCAATCGCTGGGGGATACCGCTGCCAGCGGCCCGCATGCCTTAAGGCACACCGTAGCCACGCATCTGCTGGATGGGGGCGCAGATTTGCGTGCTGTCCAGGAATTCCTCGGGCATGCTTCGCTGGCAACGACCCAGCTATATACTCACGTTTCGGTTGACCGATTGAGGCAAAGCTACCGCCAAGCCCATCCCCGAGCCTGACTATTTGGTACCAATCTGCAAAAATAGCCTTTCTGGGTGGCGAAAGGCCTCTTCATCGGGCAAAATGGAAGTATCGGCGGCGATGGCACCGGAACGATGTTGACGTAGGGGAAGACGATCAACACCGCAACGGAGGATGGCATGTCTGCACCGATGTCCAGAGGCGTGATTTATATTCATTCCGCCCCTGCAGCGCTATGCCCACATCTGGAATGGGCAATCGGGTCCGTGCTCGGTACTCCAGTAAAAATGGAGTGGACCGAACAGCACGTCGCACCCGGATTTTGTCGCGCCGAAATCGAGTGGGTAGGTACGCAAGGTACCGGCGCTTTGCTGACCAGTGAGATGCATGGTTGGCAGCACCTTCGTTTCGAAATCACCGAAGACCCAAGCCCGGGTGCCGACGGCAGCCGTTGGTCCGTGACCCCTGATCTTGGCATCTTCCACGCCACCGTTGATTGCGCTGGCAACGTCATGGTCAGCGAAGAACGCATCCGGTGGGCCTATGAAAAGGGCGACGGCAATCCCTCGGTCTTCTACCAGGAGATGTCCATCGCTCTCGGCGAGCCCTGGGATGAAGAACTTGAACCCTTCCGTCACGCAGGCGAAGACGCGCCGGTTCGATGGCTCAACCAGGTGGTTTAGCAACTGGTTATCTAGTCCCTGAGTGACTTATCAACAGACACTCAGATACAACCCCGATGGTGCGGGGTTGTTACCCAAAAGAAGTGGGATCCCATGCCGGGGATCCCACTTCTTGCTCTAAGAACTGCGGTTGTGGAGAAGTGTCGAAGCGCAGTGCTATGCTCGATGGCGATGAAGACCAGTCAGGCCGCATGCGGCCACTCCCGGAACGGCAAACTGGTCGTTCCCTGATCCGCGGCCCTCCCGTGCCAGATGCATTCCACCAAAGAACAGCACATCTGAACCACGAAAGGGAGACATGACCGCACAGTTCAACCACACCATCATCGCTTCACTCGACCCGCAACGCATGGCAAAGTTCTATCTTGAGCTGCTCGAAGCCCGCGCGGAATCAAGCTGGGGACCATTTACCAACATCAGCCTGGCCCACGGGGTGCTGCTTCAATTCGCTGCACCACCGATGGACTTCCCAGCGCAGCACTATGCCTACCTGCTCGATGACGAGCATTTCGACCGCGCCTACGCGACTATCCGCGAGGGGAAAATGGAGCATTGGGCCGATCCCCAACGGCAGCTGCCAGGGCAGATTAATCATGAACACGGCGGCCGGGGAGTCTATCTGCTTGATCCTTCCGGGCACTACCTGGAATTGAACACCCGGCCTTACCTGCCCGCAGCCAGCTAGGACCAGCTAGCGCTGAACCTTGAACACGTTCTTCTGGACGCCGTTGGAGTAGACCTGCGAATCAATGAGGGCCAGCTTCTGCGCGTCCAGGCTCGCGTCGCTGAAAAGGCGCTTGCCTGCACCAAGCAAAACCGGGAAGACCAGCAGGTTGTACTGGTCGATGAGCTGATGTTCTTGCAGCGAGTGGACCATCGTTGCCGATCCATGGATACTGATCGGGCCGCCGTCGCCGGCTCGAAGCCGCGCCACATCGGCGACCGAGCGCAAGATCGCAGTCTCGCCCCAGTTCCCGGCCAAGTCCTTCTCCCGCAAGGTAGTGGAGAGCACGTACTTGGGCATCGCGTTGTACTGCGGGAACTGCTCGGTCATCGAGGGCCACACCGCGCAGAAGGCCTCGTAGCTGTGCCGGCCCAAGAGCATGGCGCTGGCTTCTTCTTGCTCGGCGCCCTTCAGTTCGTAGGCGGCGGGGTCGAACTCGACCGAGTTCATCGTCCAGCCTGAATTGCGGTAGCCGGGTTCGCCGCCCGGGGCTTGGACGACACCGTCCAAGGAGACGAAGGAAGTGGCGATCAGGGTGCGCATGGGAAGGGATCCTTTGCTCGTGGCAAGTACCGTCAGTTGCCTCCGACATGAGGCGGTACTTGAGCTTAACGAACATGTCAGGACCGAAGCAATGGCAATGAGCCAATTCTTTCGGGGTTAAAGACCACTGGGCTGGTTGAAGAGTAATCTTCAACCAGCCCAGTGGCGCGCTCGCCTGCAGCTGCCGGAACGGCTAGACGCTGCGGATGGCGACCACGGCGTTATGGCCGCCGAAGCCGAAGGAGTTATTGAGCGCAACGATGGAGCCCTCTGCAGGCAGCTGCGCAGGCTGGCCGGTGACGACCTTCAACGGGATCTCTGGATCCTGGTTGTCCAGGTTAATGGTCACCGGGGCCTTGCGGTTGTAGATGGCCAGTGCGCACAGCACGGACTCCACGGCACCGGAGGCGCCTAGCAGGTGGCCCATCTGCGACTTGGTCGCGGATACCCACACGTTCTCGAGGTGATCGCCCAGGGCGTTCTTCAGCGCAGCGTATTCCGGCTTGTCGCCAACTGGGGTGGAGGTTGCGTGGGCGTTCACATGGACTACGTCCTCTGGCTGGATGCGGCCATCGAACATGGCAGCCTTCAGCGCACGCGTTGCACCCATGCCTTCTGGATCCGGTGCGGTGATGTGGTGCGCATCGGAGGTGACCGAGGAGCCTGCCAGCTCGGCGTAGATGCGTGCGCCGCGGGCGATTGCATGCTCTTCGGCTTCCAGTACCAGCGCGCCAGCGCCCTCGCCCATGACAAAGCCATCACGGTCGGTGTCGTAGGGACGCGAAGCCTTGGTCGGATCATCGTTGCGGCGGGAGAGTGCATGCATGGACGCGAAGGCGGCCATCGGCATGGGGTGGATCGCGGCTTCTGCGCCACCGACCATGACCACATCGGCCTTGCCCGAACGGATCAGTTCCAGGCCAACGTGCATCGCTTCGGTACCCGAAGCGCAAGCCGAAACCGGGGTATGCGCGCCACCGGCGGCACCCAGGTCCAGCGACACGGCAGCTGCTGGGCCGTTAGGCATCAGCATTGGCACGGTCATGGGCAGGACGCGGCGTGGGCCCTTTTCACGCAGGGTGTCCCAGGCGTTGAGCAGGGTCCAGACGCCGCCGATGCCGGTAGCGAAGGCAACGGCCAGCTTGTTCTGGTCCATCTCTTCCTTGACCAGGCCTGAGTCGGCCCAGGCTTCACGGGCCGCAACCACAGCGAACTGGGTCGATGGGTCCATGCGCTTGGTCTCCGGGCGGGAGAGTACCTCGGTCGGCTGCACAGCAGCGCGGGCGGCGAAGGTGACCGGCAGGTCGTATTCCTTAACCCAGTCATCTTCCAGGGTTACGGCGCCGGAGACGCCCTTGAGGGCGTTTGCCCATAGGGTGGGGACATCCCCGCCGATTGGGGTGGTGGCTCCGAGACCGGTGATCACTACTTTGCGCGCCATCATCAAACTCTCTACTGTGCGAATAAGAACTGTGCTTGGAAATTCAGGGGGCCGGCTTGACGTACCGGCCGGTGTGCGCGGCTTGCCCGCACAACGGTGTGGCGAAAAACGCCGGGAAGCTTAGGCCTGTGCCGCAGCGATGAAGTTGACGGCGTCGCCGACGGTCTTCAGGTTCTTGACCTCTTCGTCAGGGATCTTGACCTCGAACTTTTCCTCAGCCTCAACGACGATGGTCATCATCGAGATCGAGTCGATGTCCAGGTCCTCGGTGAAGGACTTGTCCATCTGCACGTCTGCTTCGTCCAGGCCGGTCTCGGAGTTGACGATTTCGGCGAGGCCCGCCAGGATTTCTTCGTTGCTAGCCATGGATGGCTCCTTTTCTTCTTAGCCGGAGGACTCCGGTCATTTTTGTGGCTGGGCGCAGATCCTGTTTCCAGGAACCGGTTCCAGCCGGCTTAATGAAACTTTGGTGGCGCATCAAGAATGCGCGGCACGTTTCGTCGGTTTAAAGCTTAGGCCAGAGACGCGCTCGGCGGACGCAACATGACGTTCCCGGCGTGCACAATCTGTGAACGGCGCAAAAGCCTAGTTGGCGGTGTGCTCGGCGATGAACGCCTTGGCAGCTTCCAGATCCGCTGGACTCTTCACCGCCAGGGTCTTCACGCCCTTGAGCCCGCGGCGGGCCAATCCCACCAGGGTTCCGGCCGGTGCCAGTTCCAGCACACCGGTCACGCCAGCTTCAGCCAGCGTCTGCATGCACAGGTCCCAGCGGACCGGACGCGATACCTGGGCGACCAGCGAATCGAGGTTCGCCTGGCCATCGGCTACGGCCTTGCCGTCGAAGTTCGAGAGCAGGGTTTCCGCTGGTTCCTTCGGGGTGATGGTTCCGGCCAGTTCCTCCAGGATGCCAACTGCGGGCTGCATGTGCGCGGTATGGAATGCGCCGGCAACCTTCAGGGGGATCACGCGAGCCTTGGCCGGCGGGTTCTCGCCCAGGGCCGCGAGCTGCTCCATGGTTCCTGCGGCCACAATCTGGCCGCCGCCATTGGCGTTGGCCGGGGTCAGGCCCAGTTCGTCGAGCTTGGCCAGGACCTCATCCGGGTCGCCGCCGAGCACTGCTGCCATGCCGGTCGGAGTCGCCGCAGCGGCTTCGGCCATGGCGTTGGCGCGGACCTTCACGAAATTCATGGCGTCAGCTTCGTCCAGCGCGCCGGCCAGGGCCGACGCGGTGATCTCGCCAACCGAGTGGCCGGCCACAACGGCGCCTGCCGGCAGCGAGCTGCCAAAGAGCGCACGGGCGGTGACCAGGCCGGCAGCGACGATCAGCGGCTGGGCGACGGCGGTGTCCTTGATGGTCTCTTCATCGGAGGTGGTGCCGTGGGCGGTGAGGTCGCGCTCGGTGATCGAGCTGAGCGCCTGCAAATGCTCGGCCACGCCATCGACGTCGAGCCATTCGGTGAGGAAACCTGGGGTCTGGGAGCCCTGTCCGGGGCAAACGATTGCTAACACTCTTACAGCTTTCCAAATGTTGGGAGCTTTTGGCGCTTCATTTGAGTACCAAGCTCGTGGTGACTGTTTGTAGGATCTCTACAAAAGCCTAGCGTATCCAGAAGCTGAATTCCGCTGTAATGCGCGATCAACTCGGAATTATCGGTGTTGGGACCTCGACGCTCTTTGGCTGAAGCCTACAAGTTCGATTCGTGAAGCCGTCCGAAAAGCAGCGCGGTTTGCAGGACGAAGGCATCCCGGGGAACCAGTGGATCCCAACCGGTGACTTCGCTGACCCGCTTGAGCCGGTAGCGCACCGTGTTTGCATGGACAAACAGTTCCCGGGCGGTGCCTTCGAGCGAGTGGCCGAGCGCCAAGTAGCTGGAGAGCGTTTCAGCCAGGCCATTGGAGGCCTGCTGCAGCGGAATGTAGACCTGGTCCACCAGCGCCGTGCGGGCCAATTCATCGCCGTTGCAGGCGCGTTCTGGCCACAGGTCATCGGCACCGACCGGATTCGGCGCTTGCGGCCAGGCCTTGGCAGCGCTGAATCCCGCCACGGCTGCCACCGCGGCGTGGTGCATTTCCTTCACCGTCGGAGCCATGGGGGAGTAGACCAGCGGGCCGGGCCCGAAGAACCGGGTCAGCCGGCTCAGATCCGCTTCTTCGAATTTGGTGTCCGAAAGCATCAGCACCGAGCGGTCGCCGAGCACGCCCACCAGCGAATCGCGCGAGTAGCGGATGGCAATACGGCGCAGGGCCGAGACGAAGGTGGCCGGGTTGGACGAAGGGGTGGTGCCCACCAGGATGCGGATATTCTTCTGCGACTTCCAGCCAATGGCCGCAATGCGCGAGGAGAGCGAGTCGTGGGCCTCGCCGTGCAGCACCGCGTCGACCACGTGGGCCTCCAAGCGCGAGTCCCAGGCGCCGCGGGTTTCGGCGGCGCGGGCATAGACATCGGCGGCGGCAAAAGCGACCTCGCGCGAATAGCGCAGCACCGCTTCGCGCAGGGCTGCCTGCTCATGCTCGGCGGCGATGTCGGGCACCTGGGATTCGACCACTTCCACGATGGTGCGCAACAGGCCCAAGGCCTTCTGCAGGGAGATGGATCGGGTCAGCTCCGTGGGAGCGGCGCCGAAGACGTCGGTCACCACCCAGGACGGGGTGGAGGAGGGATCCTCGTACCAGGTAACGAAGGTGGAGATGCCCTTCTGGGCGATCAGTCCCAAGGCGGCGCGCTCATTGGGCGCCAGCGATCGGTACCAGGGCAGTTGCTGGTCCAGGTACTTCAGCGCGGTGGTGGACAGGACGCCAATATGGCTTTTGAGTCGCTTGAGCGTTTCACTGCTGGGTGCCTGGGATCGGCTGGGACGGTTCTTCGGAGCTGCGGCGGCATCCATTTCAGGACTCATGGGTTCCAGCTTAGTTTCTTTTCTTCCCCCGCGCCCGGCACAGCAGGTAAAGGTGAGATTAAATGAGCCAGCTGCCCGGCAACGAGGAAAACCTCGTCATCGGGCAGCTGCTCAATGCGGCGCCGGAGCAAGCTCCGGGCACCTGGACCCTGGGGCCTAGGCGTCGCCGCCAGCGTTGCCGGACTGGCCGGCGTTAGCGTTATTCAGGTCGTACTTGGCGTGCGCCTTCACTGCGGTGTCCGCAGGGATTTCGCCGCGCTCAACCAGCGACTGCAAGGTCTGCACGACCAGCGAGTGCGCATCGATCTTGAAGAAGCGGCGGGCCGCGGCACGGGTGTCCGAGAAGCCGAAGCCGTCCGCGCCCAGGGTGTGGAATTCACCTGGCACGTACGGGCGCAGCTGCTCGGGCACGGCGCGCATGTAGTCGGTGGTCGCGATGACTGGGCCCGGGGTGGACTCCAGCTTCGAGGTCACGTACGGGGTGCGCCGCGGCTTCGATGGATCCACGAGCACGTCGGCGTCGGCGCGCTGGCCGTCGCGGGCCAGTTCGTTCCACGAGGTGACCGACCAGACATCAGCCGAAACGCCCCACTCCTCGGCCAGGATGGCCTGGGCTTCCAGCGCCCATGGCACGGCCACGCCCGAGGCCAGCAGCTGTGCGCGCGGGCCGTCGGTGGTAGCTTCCTTGAGCAGGTGGATGCCCTTGATGATGCCTTCGATGTCAACGTTCTCCGGCTCAGCTGGCTGGCTGATCGGCTCGTTGTACACGGTCAGGTAGTACATCACGTTCGGATCGGCGTGGGTTCCGCCGTACATGCGTTCCAGGCCGGAGCGCATGATGTGGCCGATTTCGTAGCCGTAGGCCGGATCGTAGGTGATCACAGCAGGGTTGGTCGAGGCCAGGATTGGCGAGTGGCCATCTGCGTGCTGCAGGCCTTCACCGGTCAGGGTGGTGCGGCCGGCGGTAGCGCCGATGATGAAGCCACGGGTCATCTGGTCCCCGGCTGCCCAGAATTGGTCGCCGGTGCGCTGGAAGCCGAACATCGAGTAGAACACGTAGATCGGGATCAGCGGTTCATCGTGGGTCGAGTAGCTGGTGCCGGCAGCGGTGAAGGCTGCGACAGCGCCGGCCTCGTTGATGCCCGGGTGGATCAGCTGGCCCTGAGGGGATTCCTTGTAGGCCAGGACCAGATCGCGGTCCACGGACAGGTAGTTCTGGCCGCCCGGGTTGTAGATCTTCGCAGTCGGGAAGAACGAGTCCATGCCGAAGGTACGGGACTCATCTGGCACGATCGGCACGATGCGGTGGCCGAATTCCTTGTCGCGCATCAGGTCCTTGAGCAGGCGCACGAAGGCCATGGTGGTGGCCGCCTGCTGCTTGCCCGAACCGCGCTTGGCGATCGCGTAGGTCTTCTCGCCTGGCAGGGCCAGCTTCTTCGAAGCTTCCTGGCGGCGGGTAGGCACCGAACCGCCCAGGGCCTCGCGGCGCTCCATCATGTACTTGTACTCAGCCGAATCCTCGGTTGGGCGGTAGTACGGAGGAGTGTAGAGGTCCGCTTCGAGCTGCTCGTCGGTGATGGGGATGCGCAGGTGATCACGGAACTTCTTCAAGTCCTCCATGGTCAGCTTCTTCATCTGGTGGGTCGCGTTGCGAGCCTCGAAGTGCGAACCCAGGCCGTAGCCCTTGACGGTCTTGGCCAAGATGACGGTCGGCTTGCCCTTGAACTCCGCAGCAGCCTTGTAGGCGGCGTAGACCTTGTGGTAATCGTGGCCGCCACGCTTCAGGTTCCAGATCTCGTCGTCGCTCATGTCGGCAACCAATTCCTTGGTTTCCGGACGCTGGCCGAAGAAGTGCTCGCGAACGAATGCGCCGGACTCAGCCTTGTAGGTCTGGTAGTCGCCATCCGGGGTCTGGTTCATGATGTCAACCAGCGCGTTGGTCTTGTCTGCTTCGAGCAGGGCATCCCACTCGCGGCCCCAAGCAACCTTGATGACATTCCAGCCGGCACCGCGGAAGAAGGCTTCCAGTTCCTGCATGATCTTGCCATTGCCGCGAACCGGGCCGTCAAGGCGCTGCAGGTTGCAGTTGATGACGAAGTTCAGATTGTCCAGCTTTTCGTTGGCGGCCAGCTGCAGGAAGCCGCGCGACTCCGGCTCGTCCATTTCGCCGTCGCCCAGGAAGGCCCAGACCTGCTGGTCCGAGGTGTCCTTGATGCCGCGGTTCTGCAGGTAGCGGTTCAGCTGCGCCTGGTAGATGGCGTTAGCTGGGCCGATGCCCATCGAGACGGTTGGGAATTCCCAGAAGTCAGGCAGGGAACGCGGGTGAGGGTAGGAAGGAAGCGCGTGGCCTTCCTTCGACTTTTCCTGGCGGAACCCGTCCATGTCCTCTTCGGACAGGCGGCCTTCGAGGAATGCGCGGGCGTACATGCCTGGCGAGGCGTGGCCCTGGAAGAAGACCTGGTCGCCGCCGCCTGGGTGGTTCTTGCCGCGGAAGAAGTGGTTGAAACCTACTTCATACAGGGTCGCTGCACCGGCATAGGTGGAGATGTGCCCGCCAACGCCGATATGAGGGTTCTGAGCGCGGTGCACCATGATGGCGGCATTCCAGCGCATGAAGGCGCGGTAGCGGCGCTCGATGGCCTCATCGCCCGGGAATTCTGGTTCCTGGTCCACAGGAATGGTGTTCACGTAGTCGGTGGTGGTCACGTGCGGCACGCCCACGGACTTGGCACCTGCACGCTGCAGCAGCGAGCGGATAATGAACTGGGCACGCTCGGTGCCCTGGGTCTCTACGAGGGAGTCAAACGAGTCCATCCATTCCTGAGTTTCCTCAGGATCCCGATCGGACAGCTGGTAAGTCAACCCGCTACGGATCTGGGAGATGTGTTCCTCTACAGCCACGGAAGCTCCTTGATTGAATTGCGGCTCCGACGCTGTGCAGTTTTGCGCTGCGGTGCATCGGTATTGGGACAACGGGTGCAGTAGCACTGGAATGATGTGCACTGCCGGTTCATATGCAACTCTAGTGTTAAACGATCCAGTTTTGTGGCGCGTTTTCCAGCAAAAACCGGTTTAAATCAGATATTTGAAGTGACTTGCGCAACTAGGTACGGGAGCTAACTTCCCGATGGCCATGTCAATATGATGCGGGTCACTGGAATGTGGGTTATATTTGTTCGGCGTGTTATCGCTGTAGCGCTTGAACGGAGCGGCAAAACCGTGTTTCGTTGGTAGTAACGCTTTGCACCAGCAGGAGGAATGAAGTGAGCGACGCCGTATCGGCAAACTTGGAGCCCGCCAAAAAATTGGGCTTCGCTAATGAAGACCTTATTCAGGAACTGGGTTACGACGATGATGTGGACTACGATCTGCGCGAATCGATCGAGGACCTGATTGGTTCAGAGCTGCTCACCGAAGAGGACCATGACGTTGTCGACGCAGTCATTTTCTGGTGGCGCGACGGCGATGGAGATCTAGTTGACGCATTGATGGACGCGCTGAACTGCTTGGACGAGAGTGGCATCGTTTGGCTGCTTACTCCTAAGCAGGGCCGCGAGGGACATGTATCCCCAGCACTTATCCAGCAGGAGGCGCCAACCGCTGGCCTGCATGTAACTACTAGTGAAGGCGTTTCGGAGGATTGGTCCGCAATCCGCCTCGCCCCGCGTAAGAAGAACTAATGATTCAAACAGGTTCACGCCTGTTCGACTTCTCGCTGGAAAATCAGTACGGCGAAACGATAACCAGTACCGGGCTGTCTAGCGGCCGGGTGCTGGTTGTCTTTTATCCCTGGGCATTTTCGCGGGTATGCGGGTCGGAACTGGCAACACTCCAAGAGCACTACGAATTCTTCACGCAGCACCAGGTGCGCATCGTGGCCATTTCGGTGGACCATAAATTCACCCTGCGCAACTATGCGCAGTCGCTTGGCTTGGACTTCGAGCTGCTGGCCGATTTTTGGCCTCATGGGGCGGTGGCGCAACAGGCCGACACCTTTGACCCTGAGCGTGGGGTCGCGGCCAGATTGACGCTGTACCTGGTTGACGGTGAAGTGCGCGATGTTTTCCGCAGCGAGATGACGCAGCCAAGAAGCATTGATGATTACAAGGCGGCAGTGGAACGCGCCGTTTAGCGTGCCGATATGGGCTGTGCTCCAGTTCACGAAAAAAGTCGGCTCACCGATTTGCCCGGACGCAGAAACCTGTGTAGAGTTATTTCTCGTTGGCTTGCAAAAGCGAACATGGTAAGGGCCTTTAGCTCAGCTGGTAGAGCGTCACGTTTACACCGTGAATGTCATCGGTTCGATCCCGGTAGGGCCCACCAAATAAGAATCCTCGATCCATTCGGATCGGGGATTTTTTGTCTCCTTGAGGCGATTTTTCCACTCGGGCAAGTCCTGCGGTGCCCATAGTGCCGCCTTCATGGAATATTTGATCCTCGATGACGCTGGACTCCTGGCATTGTCGTCCGAAGCCAGCGTGGCTGAGCCGGTGGCCCTTGCGCGGCACCGGAGGGTGCTTCGAATCTGCGAACCCGGTACAGCGATCTGGCATCGCTGTTTTCCAATGCCCCGTGGAGGGTGGCGGCGTCGTCTTCGATCACCGCTTCTTGGTACGTGCTATCGCTCATCGAGCTGCTTCGCTTCCACCTGCGGGGCAAGTCCGCAGATCCAGGCGCCTCGTGTTCTTCCGCGCTGGACTGAGCTCGCGCCTCGGTGGCGCTGGTCCCAGTGGTGCAGCGTGGAATAAGCAGGTGTGGGGGCGATGCTGGCGATTGCGGATTACCCGTGCATGCGAACAGCCTCGAACTTGCCGGCAACGCCAGTGGAGAGTAGGTTCCAAGATCAGGCGATGTGGTGACGCTCGGCACTCTTTTATGAAAACCTCCATTTCAATTTGCCAAGTCAGTTCGGGATGCATTAGATTATTACTTGTTGCAGCGAAGGACTGAAGGAAAGAAACTTCCCGATTTCACACACTGCAGGAGGGCCTTTAGCTCAGCTGGTAGAGCGTCACGTTTACACCGTGAATGTCATCGGTTCGATCCCGGTAGGGCCCACCAAAACGAAGACCGCTTCAATCACTCTGGAAAGAGTGATTGAAGCGGTCTTCTTCGTATTCCCGGCCGGCGCCAGCCAATCGCCGAATGCCAGCGAAAGTGCGAAACTGGATGCATGACTGCACCAGAAGAAAACCTTTGGCTCGCCACCGTTCGCAAGAACCCGGACCACTCGCAGAATTTTGCCCAGCGCTGGCGCACGCTTGCCGCCGAAGGCCAGGATATTTTCGGGGAAGCTCGCGCCGTTGACGCGATGGTTGCCCGGGGCAGCAGAATTCTGGATGCCGGATGCGGGACCGGGCGGATCGGCGGCTGGCTTTCCGAGCAAGGGCACCAAGTGGTTGGCGTGGACCTCGACCCGCATTTAATCGATGTTGCCCGGGCAGATTACCCCAAAGCCCAATGGCAGGTCGGCAATCTGGCTGACTTCACCATCGCTGACGCAGCGGGGGAGAACCAGGAATTCGACCTGATAGTTTCTGCCGGCAATGTCGTCACCTTCCTCTCCGAGTCCGAACGCCGCCCGGCGCTGCAGCAACTGCGCGGGCATCTGGCGGCAGACGGGCGCATGATCATCGGCTTCGGCTCGGGACGCGGCTACGGGTTCGATGACTTCGAGGCCGACGCTTTGGAGGCGGGGCTGGCACTGCAGCAACGCTATTCGACCTGGAGCTTCCATTTGCCTGCCGCCGATTTCCTGGTCGCCGTACTCGGGCGCAAATAGCTCCAAGCGCGACCCGAACACTGCAGGAAAAAAGCCACTTCGCTTCCATGCGACGTGCAATTGCTCTTGAAAGGCCTCTGGCCTGCGGCTTCTGCCGTGGGTCGAAAACGGCGGGGTGCGATTAGGCGCAGCTGCCAGAATGCGCCTCTTGCGGTAAGCCGTCGTTAGCGCTATCTTGAACTTTGTAATGCAAAGTGGTTTTCATCACGTACTGCTTTGCGGCTCGGAGGCGGTGATCGCCGAAGGAGGCAGTGCGCCATGGACAACACGAACAGCAATGACATCGACCCGGCTCGCATTCTGCGTGGAATCGAATCGGATGCACAGCAAGCCCGCGAGGGCATGAGCCCGAACCAGCAACTGCTGTTCTCCATCTGGGGCGGTGCCTGGATCATTGCCTTCCTCGGGCTCTACTTGGCACTCGCGCCGCAGGGCTCGCCGCTGCTGCCGCCGGCGGTTGGCATCGGCACCGCAGTTGCCTCATTCCTCATCGCGATCGTGACTTCCGGCGTGCATTCGGCCAAGCGCGGTTCGGGGACCAAAGGTCCGTCGATGGCGCAAGGGGCGATCTACGGCAACACTTTCAGTCTGGGCATGATCATCACCGCCTTGCTCGGTTGGCGGCTGCATGCCGAGGGGCTGAGCTCAATGGGCATGGCGACTTTTGCCCTCACCGGCCTGTGCCTGGTGATCGGCGTGCTCGTGGTTGCCGGCTCGGTGCTCTTCAACGACCGGGCCCAGCTGGTCTTCGGGTCCTGGATCCTGGCTATTGCCCTGCTCTCACTGGCCGCGCCGGCACCGCATAACCTCTTGGCCGGTGCAGTTGGCGGGCTGGGATTCATCGTGCTGGGCCTGCTGCACGGCAGCAAGCCGGAACTGGTCTCAGGAGCCTTGATCCGGGGTGGGCATGCAGGAGCTTGACCCGCTGATCCACGCCCAGGCACGGCTGAGGACCGTCACGGTCCTGGACACCTTGCGGGCCGGGGACAGCATCTCGTTTCCCAAGCTGCAGGGCCTGCTGTCGATGACCTCGGGTAATCTGGCCACGCATTTGCGCAAGCTGGAAGACGGTGACTACGTGAAGGTGGACAAGATCCTGGAGGGGCGCAGCCCAGTGACCTACATTGCCTTGACCCGCGCTGGGCGAACCGCCTTCGAAGAGTACAAGGAACAGCTTCGCGCATTGCTGGATACGGTGTGATCGTCGGACGAACGTGCAAGGATACACGCAATTGCGCAGCCGGGGAGGAACCGGGAAAATCTGCCAGCTAATGCAGAGGCCCGGGACAGGTGAATCATCTGCGCGGCCCATTAGGCTGGAGAAGGTACGCTGTCGAATCAACTGCAGAAGGAGATTTTCCAATGGGCCTAGGCGATAAGATCCAGAATAAGGCGCAAGAAGTTTCGGGCAAGGCCAAGAAATCCGTAGGCGATGCGACCGGCAATGAACGCCTGCAGGCTGAAGGCGTTAAGGACCAAGCCGCTGCGAAAGCCAAACAGGCCGGCGAGTCAGTCAAGGATGCGGCCAAGGACGTACGCGACGGCCTGGACAAGTAGCAACAGGCACGCAGGAGCTTAAACGGCAAAGGTGCCCGCGAATTCCGCGGGCACCTTTGCCGTTTCTGCATGGAACGCACTCGGGGCTACTTGGCCTTGAGCCTCCACAATGAAGTGACTTCCTTCGAACGGGCCGCATGCAGCACGTCCTGGGCATCCTGTGCGCGGTGGTGCCTTGGCGCGGTGTCGATCTTGTCGATGACTTCCAGGCCTGCCGCCTCGATGGCCTCCAGCAGCAGCGCGCGGGTACGCAAGCCCAGCAGCTCGGCGAGATCCGAGATGATCAGCCATCCTTCGCCGCTCTCGGTCAGGTGACCGGGCAATCCGCGCAGGAACTGCATCAGCATCTTGCTCTCGGGATCGTAGATGGCCGCATCCAGGGTGCTCGGCGCGCTGCCCGGAAGCCACGGGGGATTGCACACGACCAGCGGGGCCCGGCCCTCGGGGAACATGCTGGTCAGTTGCGCACGAGCGGCGCCGGAAATGCCCAAGCGCGCGAAGTTGTCGTTGGCGCAGTCCACCGCGCGCTGGTGAATGTCGGTTCCGATGACCTGCTTGACTCCGCGGCGGGCCAGCACTGCCGAGAGCACTCCGGTTCCGGTGCCGATGTCGAAAGCCAGCGAGAGGTCCTCCAGCGGAGCCACCGCCACCAGATCCACATATTCCTGGCGGGTGGGCATGAACGTCCCGTAGGCCGGGTGGATTTTCGCTCCCAGGGCCGGAACGTCCACACCCATCAGGAACCACTGGTGGGCACTGAGCATGCCAGCTAGTTCCTGCAGGCTGGCTACAGCCCGGTGACCTGCCAGGTCCGCGGCCTGCTCGTAGCCGAATGCCACCGCCGGACCGACGATCGGCGCCCGGGGCAAGTCCAGGACGGCCAGGCCGTCCTCGGCCTGGAAATCCAAGGGAACCAGGATCAGCGACAGCATCCGCGAACGCTGGGCCCGGGCCTGCCGGATGGCGTAGAACTTCTGCGCATCATCCAGGACCTTTTTCTTGGCCTTCGCGCTGCTGGCCTTGGCCGCGTTGGCGGCCGCCATGCGCCGGTCCATGGCGGCAAGCAGTTGCTTGGCGTTGTGGAAGTCGCCGGTCCACAGCATGGCCGTGCCGCGGGCCGCGTGGCGCATGGCCGCATCCGCGCTCAAGCGGTCATCGGCCACCACGATGTGTGCTGGTGCCCGGCGGGAATTGGCGGACAGCCAGATGGCTGTGGTGCTGGTTCCTTCGTGGTCCCAGGAAACGGTCACAGGGGCGGTGGCGGAATGGGAAGCGATGGGATAGCCCTGTCGATCAGCGTTGCTCAAGCGCATGGCAACCGCGCATGAGCTGTTCTGTTGCGAGGGGCTGGAGTTCCAATTCTACCGGTCCCGGCCAGGCTAGCTGGGCCGGTGCCTGGCGCCCAGCTGTTCGAGGATCCTTATCACTGGAATCGAGCTGTCCGTTTCGGCTGCCAGCTGCCGGGCAATTCGCCGGGCGCCATCGGCCAAGTCCTCATTGGCCAGGACTCCGGTAATCGAGGACGCGAGCCGCTGCGCAGTCAAGTGCTTGTAGGCAATGGGCTCGGCAGCCGCGCCGAGCCGGTGGATGCGCTGGGCCCAGAACGGCTGGTCGGTGAAGACCGGAACCGGAACTGCGGGGACGCCTGCCCGCAGGCCAGCGGCCGTGGTGCCGGCCCCTGCATGGTGCACGACGGCCGCCATCTGCGGAAACAGCCAGTGGTGGGGTACCGCGCCGATGCCCAGGATGCCGGGTTCGTCGATTTCCGGTTCCCCTTGCACGATAGTCCGTCTTCCGGTGCGCCGGGCAACATCCGTGATGAAGTCCGGTTCCAGCGCCTGCGTGCTGCCGAAGCCAATGAAGACTGGCGCCGGCCCCTCGTCGATGAAGTCGAGCAGCCTCTGCGACGGTGTCCATGCCGGATCGGCTGGCGGCCACCAGTACCCGCAATTGACGATCCCCTCATGCCAATCAGCAGACCGTGGAACGATAACTGAACTGAAGCCGTGGAGAATGGGGCTCCGGTGCTGGCGGCGAAGGCGTTCGGAGGCGGCACGGCTGCGTGCGGGCAATCCCAGGGATTCGCGTACCCGCTTTGCTGGGAGGTCGTAGGGCGCCTTGGAAGCGGCGAAGAGCTGGCCGAGCAGCTTGTTGCCCAGTGGCCCGAAGCTGCGCGATGCACCCAAAGCCATGGGCGAGTACGCTGCACTGGGTTCAATGGGTTGCAGGTGCGCGCCGATCGCGGGGATGCCCATGGCCTCGGCCACGTCGTAGGCATAGGGTGCTACCGCATTGGTCATGATGATATCGGCACCTCGCTCGGCTGCGGCCATCGTTCCGGTAGCTGCCAGTTCGAAATAGTCCCGGAGCTCCCGGAGGTACCGGCGCAGATCCTTGGGGCTGGCCTTAGCGCCCGGAGCTGCCGGCTTGACCAAGGCGCTCATGTCGCCGGGGAGCTCCCGGAATCGGCAGCCTGCGGAAACCGCAAGGTCCTTGTATGCCGGGTTTGCCGCAATGGATACATCGAAACCATGGAGCGCCAGCTTCTGGCCGAGGCCGGCCATCGGCGCGACATCGCCTCGTGTTCCCGGTGCGATCATCAGCAAGCGCATGGTTCCTCCTGTAGAGTTAAATGCGAACAGTGTTCGCGGTTAACTATACAGCCAGAGCACGGCGCGTGACGCGCCCTGCGGGAAAGGACGGGCGATGACCGGCAACCAGCCTCGCACCGGGCCCAGGCCCCGGCACTCCCGGGCCAAGATCGCCCAGGCGGCGATCGCGCTGGCCGATGAAGAAGGCATGGGAGCGGTATCCATCAGAGCCGTAGCTGCAAAGATCGGAGCAGGAGCCGCCTCCCTGTACCGTTACGTTGAGTCCCATGAGGAGCTCACCGGCCTTATGGTTGAGCAGATCAGCGCCGAATATGAACTGGAATCGCTGGCCGGTTCGGCTGCCCAGCAGCTGCTCGGCCTGGCCACCCAGGGCCTGCAGATCATGCGCAGGCATCCCTGGGTGCCCTCGCTGGCCATGGGCAAGTCGTCCATGGGGCCGAACGCCTTGGCCTACCTGGAACGTGGATTAGCGGCCCTGGAAGGCAGCGGGCTGGAGGCAGGGGCCAAGCTGCATTGCCTGGCGATGCTCAACGCCATCACCGCAGCATTCGCGCTCAATGAGCAAAGCCAGCAGCGGCCCGAAGACCCGGCGGCGCTGTTCGCCCAGCTGGAAACAGGCCGCTACCCCCATCTGTCGGCCGCGCTGGGCCAAGCGGCAGGGCCCGTGGACCAGCAAGAGGCCTTGGTGAACGCGATCATGCACTATCTGCGTGGTGCCGGTGTTATTCCCGACTAGCCAGAGGCCATTCTTTGACATCTTCTAGGTGGTGCGGGAGCAATGTGGAAGCATGAATCCATAGCATCATCGCCTAGAACCAGGAGCTGAAATGCCCGCGCCCAGCGAAGCAAGCATGAAAGAAATCCACGAGCTCATCGCCGTGGACACCACTAGCCGCGACAGCAACCTTGCGCTGATCGGGAATGTCGTGAAGAAGCTGGACGCCTATGGCATCAGCTCCCAGCTGATCCACAACGAAGAGGGCACCAAGGCCAACCTGCTGGCCACCATCCCCGCCGCCGATGGAACCCGCACCGGCGGCATTGTGCTTTCCGGGCACACCGACGTGGTGCCAGTGGACGGGCAGAAATGGAGCAGCGATCCATTCGACGCCCAGGTGCGCGCAGACAAGCTCTATGGCCGCGGCACCTGCGACATGAAGGGCTTCCTCGGGGTGATCCTGGCCAAGCTGGACCAGTTCACCGGCGCAGAACTTGCCGAACCAATCCATCTGGCGCTGTCCTATGACGAAGAAGTCGGCTGCGTCGGCGCGGTGTCGCTGGTGCAGAGAATTGTTGACGAGAAGCTGGCGCCTCGCGGATGCTTCGTGGGGGAGCCATCGAGCATGCGGGCGATCCGCGGCCACAAGTCGATGAACGTTTTCCGCGCCGAATTCAACGGCGTCGCAGCGCACTCCTCGCTGCCTTCCGAGGGGGTCAACGCAATTTCCTATGCGCTGCGCTTCGCGAATTTCGTCGAGGAGGTTTCGGCCGAGCTGCGCAACCATGGCCCGCGCGATGAAGCATTCATCGAACCGACCACCACCATGAACGTGAACAAGTTCGACGGCGGCATCGCGGTGAACACCATTCCCTCGCAGGCGGTGGTGTTCTTCGAGTACCGCTCGCTCGCGGTGGTGGACCGCGAGGCGCTGACCGCGCGCTTGCGCGAAGAAGCGGCCAAGCTGGAAGCCCAGATGCGCGAGCAGAACCCGAGCTGCTCCGTGGAGTTCTCCCAGCAGGCGGGCGCTCCGGGACTGGATACCGCTGCGGAGGAAGGGATTGTGTCCTTCGCGGCCGCCTGCGGCGCCATTGCCACCGATGAAAAGGTCACCTATGGCACGGAGGCCGGGCTGTTCGCCGCGGCCGGCATCCCCACCGTGGTGTGCGGTCCTGGCGATATCGCCCAGGCCCACGCTCCGGACGAATACATCGAGCTGGAGCAGATCGTGGCGTGCGAGAACTTCATCGATTCGCTGATTGCGCAGGTCAGCTCGTGAGCGCCGAGGTGAAGGCGACACCCGAGCAGATCGTCAAAGCCCGCAAGGCGGTCATTTCCAGTTCCATTGGCGCGGCGCTGGAATGGTTCGACATCATTGTCTATGCCACCTTCGCGACCACCATTGCAAAGGTGTTCTATCCGGAATCGGACGGCACGTTCGCGCTGATTCTCACCTTCGCCACCTTCGCGATTTCCTACCTGATCCGCCCCCTGGGCGGCATGGTGCTGGGCAGCTACGCCGACCGCAAGGGACGCAAGAACGCGCTGACGCTCACGCTGGGCCTGATGATGCTCGGTACGCTGATCATGGCCGTGGCGCCGCCCTATGAGGTGGCGGGCGTAGCCGGTGCCTTGATCATCCTGCTCTCGCGCATGATCCAGGGCTTCTCTGCCGGTGGCGAGTTCGGCACGGCCACTGCATTCCTGATCGAAACCGCACCGCACAAGAAGGCGTTCTACTCTTCGTGGCAGGTCGCCAGCCAGGGTGCATCCATGCTGCTGGCTTCTGCCTTCGGCTACTTCCTGACCACCGGCCTGAGCCCGGAAGCCCTGGAGAGCTGGGGCTGGCGCGTGCCGTTCTTCGTTGGCCTGCTGATCGGGCCGGTGGGCCTGTACATCCGCGCCAAGCTGGATGAGACCGACGAGTTCGTTTCCGCCGCCAAGGAGAAATCGCCACTGGGCACGCTGTTCACCCAGCACTACGGCCGCCTGCTGGCCGCGGCGGCTACCATTGGCGTGGCCACGATTTCGGTGTACATGATCCTGTACATGCCGACCTTCGCCGTCACGAACCTGAAGATCCCTGCCGACGCGGCCTTCCTGGGCGGCATCTCGGCGGGCATCATCACGTTGTGCGGCGTCCCGCTGGTGGGCCATCTGGCCGACCGCATTGGCCCGGCCCGGGTGATGACCTACGCCGCGGTCGCGGCGTTCGTGCTGGCCTATCCGCTGTTCAAGCTGATGACCTCGAACCCGAGCGTGATCGTGATGGTGATCGTGATCGCGGTTCTCGGCGTGATCATGTCCTTCTACTTCGGTCCGCTGCCGGCGTTGCTCTCCAACCTCTTCCCGGCTGCCATCCGTGGTTCGGGCCTGTCGGTGGCCTACAACGTGGGCGTGACCCTTTTGGGCGGAATTGCCCCGCTGGTACTGACGTGGCTGCTGGACCTGACCGGGTCGCTGGATGCACCGAGCCTGTACTACATGGCAATCGCCGTGATTTCGCTGATCGGCCTTGTGGTCGTGCGAAAGCGCTACGGCCAGCGCTAGTCCAGCCTGGGATTCAGCCAAAGATCGCCGCAAGCTTCCTCGTGGAGCTTGCGGCGATCGCTTTTTCCAGCGGGTGCGCCCTTACAGAGCCACCAGAAGCACAGCCGTCCAGTGGCACAGGAAGGCCATGACGGTGCAGGCATGGAAGAGCTCGTGGAATCCGAAAATGCTCGGCAGCGGATTTGGCCGCTTCGTGGCGTAGAAAACCGCGCCGATCGTGTAGGCCAAGCCGCCAGCGAGAATCAGGATCATCACCGCGGGGTTCGCGGCCCAGAACGCTGGCAACTGCATCAATGCGCCCCACCCGAGCAGGATGTAGAGGCTGACTCCAACCCAGCGGGGTGCCGCGGGCCAGAATGACTTGATGGCAATGCCGGCCAGTGCACCGGCCCAGATGACGGACAGCACGATGATCGCCTGCGGACCGGGCAAGGTCAATGCTGCTACCGGAGTGTAGGTGCCGGCAATGAGCAGGAAGATGTTCGCATGGTCGGCCCGGCGGAAGAGCCCCATGACCTTGTCGGTCCAGTTGCCACGATGGTAAAGCGCCGAGGTGCCAAAGAGCAGGATCGAGCAGAGCGCGAAGACCGCGGTGGTCCATTCCGCCAAGCGTCCGTTGGCCAGTACGACCAGCACCAGGCTCATGATGATAATGCCCGGGATGGACCAGGCATGGATCAGCCCGCGCCAGCGAGTACGCTCGGTGCCGATGTGCGCGAAGGTTCGCCCGGCTCGGCCTTTGCCTGCAGATGGTAGCGGTGCGGTAGCCATGGGTCTCCTTAACGTCGTGCGCGGGCACTGGGCCCATCATCGAACTATACGATAATCGGCTGTCAGCGTGCTGTGGGGTCATCGCGATTAATCCCGATTAGGATTCGAATATGGCAGATGACCAAGAAATTACCGACCACCTGAAGACTATTGCTCAACTCAATGAGCCCGGAGAAGTGCTGGCCAATGATTCACCGTTCATCTCCGTGCGCAACCCTGACTGGTTCGAAGAAGTGGCCCCGGGCTCGTGGAAGGCGATCGGGGAACGCGACCAGTTGCATCGGCGGTTGATCGACCAGGAACTGCGGGCAGCGGGCGGCGCCCAAGCGCAGCGCCAAGCTGTTGTGCTTGCCGGAGCTCCGGGAGCCGGCAAGAGCAGCCTGCTGCGCGAACTGCTTGGCGGTCATGAAGATGACTATGTGGTGATCGATGCCGATGAATTCAAGGCGAATCTGATGCGCGAAGCGCAAGAAGACGGAACTTACGAAGGATTCTTCAAGCCTCGGGAAGTCAAAGAGCGCGAGCAGCGCGGTGAGCAGTTCTTCCCGATGGACATGGCGAGCCTGGTGCATGAGGAATCTTCCATGCTCAGCGAGAACCTGCGTGCCGCATGCTTCGAGCAAGGGCTGAATGTCGTCATTGACAAGGTCCTTGCGTCCGAGGATTCAGCGCAGAAGCTGGCAGCTCAGCTGCAGGAGGCCGGATACGAGATTCAGATCGTGGAGGCGTACGCGCCGCAAGATGTCTCGGAAGAACGGATCGTTGAACGCTGGGAAAAGCAGCAGGAAGCTTCCCTGGATGGCGACGACAACCTTGGTGCACGCTGGGTTCCCGAAGGATTTACCGATATGGTCTTCGACGCCCCGGGCCAGCGGTCCCGGCCTGCTGCCGTGGCCCAGATGTTCGCACGCAACTGCCCAGCGGTACTGAGCTTCAAGGTATTCCATACCGCACTTGGGGAAGCCTCGGAGACGGAGGGGAGCCTTCTGCTTTTCGAATTGCGCAGGGAAGCCGTGGGCTCTGAGCTGCTGCGGGTGAAGTAGCCAAGACAAGAGAAAAACCCGCCGAGCAGCAGTTGGTACTGCTGCTCGGCGGGAATTCAAGATCCGCAGGACAATGGTCCCTCGGGAGGTGCGTTATGCCCGTCGTTTGGTGATGAAGCCCCAAATGACCAAGACGATCAGGGCGCCACCGATGGCAAGAAGCCAACTTGAGATCGAGAAGAACTCATCCACGCCCTCACCGAAGATAGCACTTCCGATCCAGCCTCCGAGTAGGGCGCCTACTACGCCGAGAATCAGGGTAGCGATCCAGCCGCCACCTTGCTTGCCGGGCAGAATGGCCTTTGCGATCGCTCCGGCAATCAAGCCCAAAACTATCCATCCAATGAATCCCATGATTCGCTCCAATGGTCAGACTGTGCAGTGGTCGGGTTCGATCCACTTAAAAACCGAGAGTACATGGCATTGAGCTGGGGTTCTACAACGACCTCGCAGAAATTCAGCATTTTCAAAGGCTGGGTTCAAGCCATGCTTGAACCTAGAGTCGATTAATTCGGGAATTCGCTATCTGGCCACATGCTTTGCAGAATCATCCGCGATGGACCAAATGCAACCTGTTGACAGCATCGGCTGCCGCTCCTACTCTAGTTAAATCATACTTTATGACTTTGGATACAGCATAAGTCATATATTAGGTTCACGTACGACGGAGTAAATGGATGAGTGAACAGGTCCCGCCCCTTGTTGTGATGGGTGTCTCGGGCAGCGGCAAGACCACCATCGGAAAGATGCTGGCTGACCAGCTGCATCATGAGTTCATCGATGGCGACAGCCTGCACCCCAAGGCCAACAAGGAAAAAATGGCCGGCGGACAGTCTCTGGATGACGCTGACCGCGAGCCGTGGCTGCAGCTGATCGGCACCAAGCTGGCCGAAAGCAAGCAGAGCCAGGCCCCGCTGGTGATCGCCTGTTCCGCACTCAAACGCAGCTACCGGGATCTCATCCTCAGCTTGGAGCCAGCGACGATCTTCGTCCACCTCACCGGTGTTCCGACCTTGATTCGCGATCGGATGAACGCGCGCTCGCACGAGTACATGCCCACCAGCCTGCTCGACAGCCAGCTGGCCACGCTGGAGGCCCCAGATGCGGACGAGCCAGTGCTCAGCGCCGATATTGCCGATAGCCCCGAGGACATCGTTCGACAGCTGATCGCCAAACTGTCCTAGTGCAGTGCGCCGACAGCAATCCACAGACCACCTATGGCATAAGCCTCCCATTGATCAAGGAAGACAATGACAACTGAGCTTGAACTGAACTGGACGTTAAGTACGCCCGGGCTCCTGATGCTGGCGGTCGGTGCGGTAGCGCTGCTGCTGGTGCTGATTATCCGCTTCCGCGTCCACGCGTTCCTCGCACTGGTGCTCACCAGCTTGCTGACCGCGGTGGCCTCCGGCATCCCTGCTGAATCGGTCATTACGACGCTGACCAGCGGCTTCGGATCCACCTTGGCCAGTGTGGCCTTGCTGGTCGGCCTTGGCGCAATGCTCGGACGCATGCTGGAAACCAGTGGCGGCGCCGATGTGATGACCAGCTGGCTGATCTCCAAGTTCGGCGAGAAGCGCGCACCGCTGGCCTTGTCGGTTGCGTCGCTGCTCTTCGGCTTCCCGATCTTCTTCGATGCCGGGCTGGTAGTCATGCTGCCAATCATCTTCACCGTGGCCCGCCGCTTGGGCGGCTCGCTGCTGCTCTACGCCATCCCATCGGCCACCGCATTCTCGGTGATGCATGTCTTCGTTCCGCCGCACCCGGGCCCTGTGGCCGCCTCCGGCCTGCTGGAAGCCAACGTCGGGCTCGTGCTGGTGCTCGGCCTGGTCGTCGCGATTCCAACGTGGTTCGTTGCAGGCCATCTCTTTGGAAAGTTTGTCGGCAAGAAGTTCAACATCCCGGTACCGAATATCCTGGATGTGGCACTGGGCAACGGTGCATCTAAGGACGAGTTCAAGTCCTCTCCTTCCGTGGGCACGGTGTTCAGCTTGCTGCTGCTCCCGCTGCTGCTGATCTTCATGAACACGGGGCTGAATATGCTCGGCTCAGCCGGCGTCGTGGACCCGGAAACCTCCTGGGTGCGCTGGCTTCGCCTGCTGGGTGAAACTCCGGTGGCCCTGCTCATCACCGTGCTGCTGGGCATTTTCCTGCTGGGCTTCCGCAAGGGCAAGGACAAGACCCTTACCGAGACCATCGTGGACTCCGCGCTGGGCCCGGTCTGCTCGATCATCCTGATCACCGGCGCTGGTGGCATGTTCGGCGGAGTGCTGCGTGCCAGCGGCATCGGCAACGCCATTGCCACCTCGCTTGAATCGGTGGGCATGCCGCTGATCGTCGCCGGCTTCCTGATCGCGGCCATCGTCCGACTGGCCCAGGGCTCGGCAACAGTGGCGCTGACCACTGCGGCGGCCATCGTCCAGCCGGCGGTGCTGGCGGATGCCTCGCTGACCGCATTCCAGGTCGCCGCCATGGTGCTCGCGCTGGCAGCAGGCTCGGTCTTCGCCGGCCACGTCAACGACTCGGGCTTCTGGCTGATCTCGCGCTTCCTGGACATCGATGTGCCAACCACCTTGAAGGTCTGGACCGTTGGCCAGGCGCTGGTATCGGTGGTCGGCTTCGCCTGCGTCATGGTGCTCTACGGTTTGGCGACCGCGCTGGCCTAAAAAGGGGTAGCGAGCAGGACAAAAAATCCGCCCGGGCAGCGATGCAGATCGCTGCCCCGGCGGATTCGCTTTTAAGAAGGGAATGCCGGGTTACTGGGCGCTCTTGGCCGGGTCCACGAACAAGCGCGGCGCGCCGTCCCAGAGGCTGCAGATCTCGTTGTGCGTCCGGCGCATGATACTTTCCATGTTCTTCCGCGCGCTGGCGGAGTCCGAATTGGAGATGGCATCGGCGACCGACTGGTGCCAGAGCAACGCTTCCTCGTGCGGGCGTTCAGGCATCAGGCCCAATTCGGTGCGGCCGCGCAAAATCGCTCCGATCGGGGTGGAGAGGTTCGCGAACATCTCATTGCCGGAGGCGGCCAGCACCACAGCGTGGAATCGGATATCCAGTTCCAGGAAACGTCGCAAATCGCCTTGGCGCCCGTAATGGTTCATCTGCGCCGAGAGCATCATCAGCTCCTTGCGCATCGCTTCGGGGGCGAACTCGGCCGCCAGTTCCGCGGCCATCGGCTCTACGGAAATGCGCAGCTCGGTCAGCGAGCGCAGCTGTGCGCCCTTCTGGTCGCTGGCCAGCCGCCAGCGGATGACATGATCGTCGTAGGGGTTCCAGCGCTCCGCTCCCAGCACGCGGATGCCCACGCGCTTGGTGCTGGTGACTAGGCCGCATTGGGCCAGAACGCGGATGGCTTCACGGATCACCGAACGCGAGACCTGGAGCTTCTGCTCGAGGTCGGCGGCGAGGATAATGGAGCCGCGCGGAATTTGCCCGCTGATAATGCGAGAGCCGAGGTGCTCAACCACATGAGCGTGCAGACTAGTTGCCATGGGGTCAGTTTAGCCAATGACTTGCGCCAAATCGGACTATGGCGAGTCGATCCGCGAAATAAATATGCTTTAATTTACGCGATCCTCTGTAAAACACGGGCGTCGCCCTTGTAGGATGGAAAGGTCACGTGGCCGTGAACAGGGATCGTGACTCATCCGGTCTCTGCTTGGCGGTTCAACTCCCCGTAATCGATGGAGACTTATTTTTATGCCTGCACAGATTGGTGTCACAGGTCTGGCCGTCATGGGCGCAAACCTTGCCCGTAACTTCGCTCGCAACGGATACACCGTCGCCCTGCACAACCGCTCGGTCGGCAAGACCGACGCGCTGCTGGAAGCTCATGGCGATGAGGGCGATTTCATTCGCACCGAAAGCCTGGAAGAGCTGGTAGCAAACCTCGAAACCCCGCGCCGCGTGCTGATCATGGTCAAGGCCGGCGGTCCAGTGGACTCGGTCATCGACCAGCTGGTGCCGCTGCTCGAAGAGGGCGACGTGGTCATCGACGCCGGCAACTCGCACTACACCGACACCCGCCGCCGCGAAGCTGCCCTGGCTGAAAAGGGCCTGCACTTCGTGGGCATCGGCGTCTCCGGTGGCGAAGAGGGCGCACTGCTCGGCCCATCGATCATGCCCGGCGGTTCCGCTGAATCCTACAAGTCGCTGGGCCCGATGCTGGAGAAGATCTCCGCCAAGGCCGACGACGGCGCACCGTGCTGCGCTTGGATCTCCACCGACGGTGCAGGGCACTTCGTGAAGATGGTCCACAACGGCATCGAATACGCCGACATGCAGGTCATTGGCGAAGCCTACGATCTGATGCGCAGCGCCGCCGGCATCGAGCCAGCCAAGCAGTCGGAGATCTTCAACGAATGGAACCAGGGCGAACTGTCCAGCTTCCTGATCGAGATCACCGCTGAGGTGCTCGGCCACGTCGATGCTTCCACCGGCAAGCCGCTGGTCGACGTCATCCAGGACTCCGCAGGCCAGAAGGGCACCGGCCGCTGGACCGTGCAGTCCGGCCTGGATATGGGCTCGCCTGTTTCGGCCATCGCCGAGTCGGTCTTCGCCCGTTCCCTTTCCTCGCAGCGCGATATCCGCGCCGTGGGCCAGAAGGTGCTGACCGGCGAAACTGCCGAGGTCACCTTGCCGGAGAACTTCGTCGAGGATGTGCGCCAGGCACTGTTCGCTTCGAAGCTCGTCTCCTACGCGCAGGGCCTCGACATGCTCACTTCGGCTGCCGGCGAATACAACTGGGACCTGAAGCTCGACGAGATCGCTGGCCTGTGGCGTGAAGGCTGCATCATCCGCGCAGCCCTGCTCAAGGACATCACCGCTGCCTACTCGGCAGGCGAGAAGCCTTCGAACCTGCTGTTCGCTCCGGCATTCGCTGAAGCCATCAACAAGGCAGTTCCAGCATGGCGCCGCGTGGTTTCCGTTGCTGTCCAGCTGGGCATCCCTGCACCAGTGTTCTCCTCGTCGCTGGCATACTACGATGGCCTGCGCCGCGACCGTCTGCCAGCAGCCCTGACCCAGGGCCTGCGCGACTACTTCGGTGCGCACACCTACCGTCGCACCGACAAGGAAGGCACCTTCCACACGCAGTGGAGCGGTGACCGTACCGAAATCGCTGCCGAGGACACCCACTAAGCGGAGTGATTTGACGCTAGCAGCAGCTGGCTGATCCGAAGCCCACCAGTTCAATTCGATTGAACTGGTGGGCTTTTGCCATTTGGGCCCTTCTGCGCGCTGTCCCGCTTAGCTGGAACTGGCAGCCGTGGGGCGTGCTCAGCAGAATGCTGGGTGGGATAGGCGCAGGTCCCGGCCAGCGCCATGCGCTCAGGGGAGAACGGATCCTAGCGGCGCGGAAAATCGGTGCGGCAGCCAAAGCCAGTTGGGTTTTCTGCGGCAAGCGCGACGAATAAGGCCCCCTGCGTGCGAACTCATCTGCCAAGCATGCGCCGGTGATTGCAGAACGATCTGCAGCTGGCGGCAGTCGGCGGAGCCCCCGCGCATCGAGCCGGCAGCCCTCCGCGATGCATTCACTGAATGGATCCGTGGATCAGCGCCTGGCTAGAAGCAATCCGGACATCAGGTGCCCCAGGGCTTGCGCCTTAATCCCGGAAAGGAATAGGTGCAGAAGGCCGGTACTAGTCTTCCAGCAAGTTCTCGGCGCATTGCAACAAGCGAACAGCTTCACTGGGGGAGATGCGCACCAGTGCGAAGGCCGCTACCACCAGGCCGGTAATGGTGTCGCTCAGCAGGGCATGGCGTTCTACTGAAAGATCCGGACGAAGGGCATGCAAGCCACGGCCCATGGCTTCATCAAGTTCTTCCCGGTACGCGGAAATGATGGCGGCGATTTCGTTCTCTGCTGCAATCGGTGCGCTGGCGGTGTTGATCAGCAGGCACCCATGGGCTGCAGGCAGGGACTCCGGCTTCGCGAAAACGGAAGCAAGCCCACGCAGATAGTCTCCCAACGCCTGTGAAGGTACTGGGTCCTGGAGCAGCGGACGCAACCGCGGGCGGACAATTTCATTGAGGTAGCTGTTCACTGCGGCGTCGAACAGTCCGCGCTTGGAGCCGAAGGAGTTGTAGATGCTTGAACGGCTCAGGCCCGTGGCATTTTCAAGTTCGGGAATGGACGTGGCCTCGAAGCCTTTGGACCAGAACACCGAGCGGGCGTTCTGGATAGCCGTTTCCTTGTCGAATGCAGATGTACGCGCCATCACACCCACCTCCTCTTTTCGTAACGACCATTCCAGTATATATTGAAATGGACGTTACAGAATAGTTGCCTTCCCAACACCAAGGACAAGCCATGATCATCGCCGCGCAGATCTTCGCAACCGCCGCTGCCCTGCTCCACATCTACATCTTCTCGATGGAGTCCATCACCTGGACCACTGGAAAAACCCGCGCCTTGTTCAAGACCAGCGAGGCTGAAGCAGAAGCAACGCGCGAAATGGCCTTCAATCAGGGGTTCTACAACCTCTTCTTGGCAGTTGCCGCACTTGCCGGGGTGATTGCCCTGGGCATGGGCCACTTGGCTGCGGGTGCCACGTTGGTCTTCGCCGGAGCCGGCTCCATGCTGGCCGCTGCGTTGGTGCTGGCACTGGGAAGCCCGGGCAAAGCCAAGCTGGCCGTCAAGCAGGGGATGTTCCCTCTGCTGTCAGTTGTGCTGCTGGTCCTCGGCCTGGCGCTGGGTAACTAGAACGACACCGAGAGTTTCCAATATCACCGAGAATTGAAAGAACTGGTAACCATGACTGAAGCAACCAGCACGCAGATCCTGCTCGCCTCCCGTCCGTCCGGTTGGCCAACGCAGGAGAACTTCACCGTCCAGACCGTTGAGCTGCCGGAGCTGAAGACCGGTGAAATCCGGGTGCGCAACGAGTTCATTTCCGTGGACCCGTACATGCGCGGACGCATGAATGACACCCGTTCCTACATCCCGCCATTCAAGATTGGCGAGCAGATCCTCGGAGGCGCAATTGGCCGTGTCATCGAGACCGCGGACGAAGCGTTCCCGGCAGGTACCCTGGTCCAGCATCAGCTGGGCTGGTCTGACACCGTGCAGGCTGACTCTGCGAACTTCAAGCAGGCACCTGATCTGCCCGGCGTTTCCTCGTCGCTGCGCCTGCACATCTTGGGAATGACCGGCTTGACCGCCTATGTAGGCCTGAGCGCAGTCGCCAATCTTGCCGAGGGCGAGACCGTCTTCGTCTCCGGCGCTGCAGGTGCCGTGGGCACGGCTGCCGGGCAGATCGCCAAGCTCATGGGTGCCAAGCGCGTCATCGGCTCGGCCGGCAGTGCAGAGAAGGTTGAACTGCTGACCAGCAAGTACGGCTACGATGCCGCCTTCAACTACAAGGATGGCGATGTCCGCGGGCAGCTGGCCGCCGCAGCCCCGGAAGGCATCGATGTCTTATTCGACAACGTGGGCGGAGACCACCTTGAAGCCGCCCTGGCAGCGTTCAACGATGGCGGTCGTGCTGCGCTGTGCGGCGCTATCGCCAGCTACAACACCACCGAGTCGACTCCGGGCCCGAAGAACATGGCCAACCTGATCACCCGCGGCCTGAAACTGCAGGGATTCACCCTCTCCAGCTACCTTGACCTCGCCCCCGAGTTCGGCGAGCGCATGGGCAAGTGGTTCTCCGAAGGCAAGATCGCCTACGACGAGACGATCGTGGATGGCATCGAGAATACCGTGGACGCCTTCCTTGGCATGATGCGCGGTGCGAACACCGGCAAGATGCTGGTGCGCATCTAGGGAGCGAAGTTGATTTGACGCTAACGACAGATTTGGTGGCTCTGAAGTATTTCAGGTTTAAATTCGTTTCCTTTTGACCAATGTATATAGTGGCCAGTGTGCGATCGGTAGTTGAATAGTTACTGGTATAGATCCGCACGTTAATTTGAATACCACTATTGCAATGGGGTGCGCATTGGTCGACGGCCAGGACTTTATTTTTGAATCCGTTAAAGTCGTTCGAGGGTTTGAATCGCGAACGGTTTCAAAAAAAGAGTCCCTTGGCTGGGAGCTGGTGTCTCAAACGCCGGCGTCAATGGGCAGAGTGGAACTGAGATTCCGTAAAAAGAAACAGAGGATTTCCAAGAAGTCTATGATCATCGCCGGTAGTGTCCTTGGATGCCTGGCATTGATTATCGGAGTGGGAGCTGTTCTTGAAGATTCTACTGACGATGAACCTGCTGGTGAATCTTTAAGCGGTACAGAGGCACCTAGTGCCTCGGTACCCTCTCTGGTTGAGCAACGCGCAGAAGAGAAAGCACCTGATCGATCGTTAAGCGAAATGAAAGAAGCTGAGACGAGCGTTAGAGCGTTAACTGTTGATAGTGATAAGAGAGTTGCAGAGCTGATGGCAACTACTCAAGACTGTGGACCTTTAGTGGCCCAGTTCGCTAAAGATTATCGAGGGAAGATAATCAAATTTGACGCTGCTGTTTGGGCATTGAATAAACATGACGATTACCACACCCGTTACGATATTTTGGTTTCCTATGGTGGTTTCACTGAGGAAGGTATTTCGGGTCCTAACTTTCAGTTCCGCGATGTATCGCCTACTCTTGATCTTCATTTTGGAGCCGAGGATGTTCCGGACTCGATTGGTGTAGGGGATGAACTGACCATTACTGCTGAAGTCAAAGAATTCGAAGAGGAATCGTGTTTGTTCTTATTGGAACCAGTAGCAACTTCTTTTAGATAGATCCGAACGACGTGGCATAACGACGAATGCCGATCCTAATGGATAGGCAAGTGCTATTAGTCTTTCCGACTCATTATCCTGTCACTGCTCCGGCCCGACCCCCGATTCAGGGGCTAGGACCGGAGCAGGAACGGTTAAGGTGGTGGCTGGGGCGCGGGGCTGGGAACCCTGCTCTCGCTCGAAGCTGGATACCCGCCGGGCAATGGTCGCTGCGCGTGCAGTACCCCATTGCCCGGCAGATGTCCCTTGGCATCATCGAGCAGAACGTCGGTACTTCGATGCTCGACCGGCTGCAAGGCGTCGGCGAGCTGCCCGAAGCCATGGACAAATCGCGCAAACTCAGGAATTCGCCCAACCCCTGGCCCCGAATACGGCACACTGATTCGCCAAGCGCAGCTGGTGCTGAAAATCGACGCGAAACTGGGTCGTGGGAGCGACCCGGACATCGTCGGGATTCTCTCCGCTTGCTAGCTACCTGATCATTCTTGCGTCGGTAATTTTCGGAGCAGCCGGGTCGTCCTCGCTCACGCCGTCGAAGGCGAATCCGTTGCGTTCGTAGAATCGGATGGCACGCGGATTCTGGGCCGCCACCCACAGCACGGCCGGCTCATCGCCAAGGACTGCATCCAGCAGCGCCTGCCCTGTTCCGTCGCCATGGAAGTCTTCCAGCACATACAGGTTGTACAGCTGGCGAGAGACGTTCTCCGGTATCCCGTCGGTATTCCCCATGGGTGATGCAGAGAACGCGAATCCGACAAGCTTCCCGTCCTCATTTTCCGCCACCGAAATCCTGAAGAGCGGATTCGGGTCCTCCAGAACCCTGTCCCACATGCGCAGCCGCTGCTCACTGTGGGCAGGGTCGAAGAAACCATCTGGCAGCAGCTGCGTGTAGGTTTCTTTCCAGCATTCGACATGCAGCCTGGCAAGCTCCTGCGCGTCGGCAGGCAGCGGTTTCCTGAGCTTCTGTGCCATTCCTATCCCTTGATGTAGTCGGACAGATGAACTCCGGTCAGCGTGCCCGAGGCGGCCAGGTCGGCCGGGGTCCCTTCGAAGACAATGCTTCCTCCCTCGTGCCCTGCCCCGGGACCCAAGTCAATGACCCAATCGCAGTGGGCAACCACCGCCAGATGATGCTCGATGACCACGACGGTATTGCCTTCATCGACCATCTCGTCGAGCAGGCGCAGCAGGTTCTGCACGTCAGCCATGTGCAATCCTGTGGTTGGCTCGTCCAGGATGTAGGTACCGGCGCCCTGGCCCAAATGGATAGCCAGCCTGATTCGCTGCCGTTCGCCGCCAGAAAGCGTGTTCAGCCGCTGTCCCAGTTTCAGGTATCCCAGACCCACCTGGTTCAGGCGTTCGAGCACGGCCTTCGCCTTGGGTACTTTGAGCTGCTCAAGCGCTTCTTCCATGCTCAAGTCCAGGACTTCGGCAATGTTCAACCCATCCAGGGTGTATTCCAGCACATCAGCGGTGAATCGCTTGCCGCCGCACTGCTCGCAAGGCAAGGCCACTCCGGCCATGGATGCCAAGTCCGTATAGGTGTATCCGACACCGCTGCACCCCGGGCATGCTCCGGCCGAATTGGCGCTGAACAGGGCAGGCTTCACGCCGTTGGCTTTAGCAAACGCCGCACGGATCGGATCCATGATCCCGGTATAGGTGGCCGGGTTCGAACGCCGGGAGCCTCGGATGGCGGTTTGGTCCACCACCGCCACGTCATCACGTTTGGCGATTGTCGAATGGATCAGCGTGGATTTGCCCGAACCGGCGACACCGGTGATTGCGCACATCACGCCGGTAGGGATATCCACGGAAACATTCTTCAGGTTGTGCAAGGAGGCACTGCGCACTTGCATGGACCCCTGTGCCTCGCGCGGGTTCGCATTGAGCGCAGCACGCGTGGTGAAGTGCTTTCCGGTCAGCGTATCGCTGGACAGCAGGCCGTCCACTGGACCGCTGTAGCAAATGGTGCCGCCATGGGTACCAGCGCCCGGGCCCAAGTCGATCACGTGGTCTGCGATGCCGATGACCTCGGGTTTGTGCTCCACCACCAGCACGGTATTGCCCTTGTCCCGAAGGCCAGCCAGCAGCCCGTTCATCCGCTGGATGTCATGGGGATGCAATCCAACGGTGGGCTCGTCGAAGACATACGTGACATCACTGAGTGCTGATCCAAGATGCCGGATCATCTTCACGCGCTGGGCTTCGCCGCCCGAAAGGGTCCCCGCCGGACGGTCGAGGGACAGGTATCCCAACCCCAAATCCACCATGGATTTGAGCACTGCCTTCAAATTGGTGGTCAATGGCGCTGCATCCGGGATCTGGATCTTCTCGAGGATGTCGAGCAGTTCGGAAACCTGCAGTGCAGTCATGTCCGCGATTCCCAAGGAATTGATCTTCGAATCACGAGCGGCCTGGCCGAGCCGTGATCCGGCGCAGGCAGAGCACGGTGCGGTCGTGGAGATGCGTTCGATCCAGGCACGAATATGGGCTTGCTTGATCTCCCTGCCCGAATGGATGTAGTTGGACTTGATGCGCGTGACCAAACCGGAGTAGCTCATGTTGGCCCCATTGAGCTTGACCTTGCCTGCTTCTTCGTAGAGCAAGCGGTCAAGCATGGCACTGGGCATGTCCCTGAGCTTCATGTCCAGATCTGCTTGCGTGCCGGCAGTCAGCGTCTGCCACAGCCAGGAATCCGGGGCAAAGTTCGGCGCCTTGATGGCCCCCTCGTTCAGCGACTTGTCCCAATCCAGCAGCTCATCAAGGTCGATGCTCGCCTCGGTGCCGAAACCCTCGCAGACAGGGCACGCGCCCTGGCCGAGATTAAACGAGTACGCGCCAGCGCCGCCGGCGCTCGGAGTGGAATAACGCGAAAACAGAACGCGCAAGAGCGAGTAGGCGTCGGTCGCCGTGCCCACGGTAGAACGCGAATTAGCGCCCATGCGTTCCTGGTCGACCACGATGGCCGTGGAGAGATTTTCCAGCACTTCTACATCAGGCCGGGGCATCGAGGGCATGAAGCTCTGGATGAAGGTCGTATACGTTTCATTGATCAGGCGCTGGGACTCTGCAGCAATCGTGCCGAACACCAGGGAGGACTTGCCCGAACCGGAAACACCGGTAAACGCGGTAATGCGCCGTTTTGGAATATCGACGTCAACACCTCGCAAGTTGTTTTCCCGGGCTTGGCGTACTCGAATGGTGTCATGGCTATCGGCAGGGTGCTGGCTCATGCCCCAAGCCTACTGAGAAATGCTCCAACCGACACCTGCCGTAGGATAGCGGACTTGCAAACGCTGCCGATTCCGGTGGAGTATCGAACCCACAAGGAATCAGCGACCCCCTGCGAGAGCGGAGAAATCCATGCCGGACGCACCTAGGAAACTACTCAAGCTCAGTTCGGTGGCGGCGCTGGCCGGGTGCCTTGCGCTCGCCGGTTGCGGCGGCACTGCAGGTGGCACCGCAAGCCAGGAGCCGTCAACTACTGAAGCCACCCCAACGCAGTCCGCATCGCCAACGGCATCCTCTCCCGGGGATGCCGGGGAGTCGGAGCAATCCGGAACTGTCGGAGGCCAAGAGCTGGGCAAGCTCCCATCGAGCGCTACCGAGTACGCAGATGCCCTGGTCGTCGCTTGGGGCAATGGAAATGAAGCGCAGATGAAACAGCTGGCCACCGATCAGGTGGTCGCCTTGCTCACCGGGCATTCGGCGGCGGGCGGACCGAACTGGTCGCAAACTGGCAGCGATGCCGGAGCCGGTTCGGTCTTCGTGAGCTATGAAAATGCCGATGACGGATCCGTGCTCAACCTGCGCGTGCAAAGCCAGGTGGTTGGCCAGGGCCACGAACAAGGCGTGGTTGAAGCGAACTTCGAATAATCAATGAATCCAAGGTGAGGCGGGACTGCTTAATGGGGCAGATCCGCCTTGCTGCCGTTTAATCGACGAATATTCAGCTCCCGAACCCCCTCCGCACCAGGGATCGAACCTGATTGAGCGTGTTGCGATTTACGGTAGAGAATATTCGGCAGAAGGGCGTATTCTCGTAACACTCAATCCATTCACAGGATTTCGGTGTAACAAAAATTACGTCTATCATGATTGAGGCGTGCGCCACGACACACTTGTGGCCCGTCCAACAGTGCGCTCCGAGCCCGAACCGTTTAAAGGACATTCATGAAGCTGCTGAAATCTATCCCACTGCTTGGCTGGGTGGTCGTCGCCATTCTGCTGGGTATTCTGCTTGGCCCGGTCATGCCGGTCTGGTTGGGAAGCGTATTCCTGACCTACAACTCGATCTTCTCCGGATTCCTTGGCTTCGTCGTGCCTTTGATCATCTTCGGTTTGGTGGCACCGGCTATCGCTGAGCTCGGCAAAGGCGCCGGCAAGTGGTTGGGCATCACCGCAGCCATCGCCTACGCCTCCACCCTGTGCGCGGGCCTGCTCGCATACTTCGTGAGCCGTTGGCTATTCACCAAGTCGCTTTCCGGCGGTGGCGTCGAGGAAGTTGGCGGAGGCGAAGGATCCGGCTTTGAGCCGTACTTCTCCCTGGTCGGCAGCGCAGGCGAATCGGCAACAGAGATCGTGCTGGAACCGCTGATGGGCGTCATGACCGCACTGGTCCTGGCATTCATGCTGGGCTTGGGCCTGACCGCCTTCCGTTCCACCGTCATCTTCCGCGGGGCAGTGGAGTTCCGCAACATCATCGAGATGGTTATCCGCCGTGTGGTTGTTCCCGCATTGCCGCTGTTCATCTTCGGCATCTTCCTGGATCTGTCCGCTGCCGGTGACGCCGTCACCGTAGTGCAGAAGTTCCTCTTCGTTGCCGTGGTCTCCTTCGTGCTCACCCTGGTTGTCCTGCTGGTGCAGTACTCCATCGCTGGCGCGATGAACAAGCGCAACCCGCTGGCCGCCCTGTGGGGCATGCGCAATGCCTACTTCACCGCATTGGGTACCTCCTCCTCGGCCGCAACCATTCCAGTGACCTTGGAATCTGCGAAGAAGAACGGTGTTTCCGATGCGGTCGCCGGTTTCGTCATCCCGCTGTGCGCCACCATCCACCTGTCGGGCTCGATGGTCAAGATCACCTGCTTCTCCATCGCCGTGCTCCTGCTGACCGGTGGCGACGTTTCCTTCGGCGCCTACTTCCCGTTCATCCTGATGCTCGGCGTCATGATGGTTGCAGCTCCCGGCGTGCCTGGTGGCGCTATTGCGGCCGCTGCTGGCCTGCTCGCCCAGATGCTGGGCTTCGGCGAGGTCGAAGTCGGCCTGATGTTCGCAGCCTACATTGCCCTGGATAGCTTCGGCACCGCAACCAACGTGACCGGTGACGGCGCGCTGGCCATGATCATGCACAAGCTGACCCGTGGCAAGCTCGGCGCCCAGCCCCAGGATCCTGAGGACGAGGTCGTAGAGCTGGCCGATGGCACCGAAGCTGCGGACCACAAGCTGGCCTAAACGGCTTCCATCACTCGCATAGGCATCGATGCCCGGTACCAGACTCGCAGTGGTACCGGGCATCGATGTTTTGCTTTGCCCGCAAGGATCGGGGCGAAAGCGAAAACCCGCCCAGCAGGCGGACCGTGGCCGGTCCGTGTGCTGGGCGGGTTTGCTTTGCCGCAGTGGCAGCAGCGGTAGTACTAGATCCACATGGCCGGGTCGATGTACTCGGCCGGGTCTACAGCAGGCTTGCGTTCTTCAGGCCTGCGCGGACGGTTCTGTGCGGGGATTCCGGTGACGATCGAGCCTTCCGGAGCATCCTTGACGACCACGGCGTTCGCACCGATGGCGGAATCCGCGCCGATGACGATCGGGCCGAGCACCTTGGCTCCGGCACCGATGACCACGCGGTCACCGATGGTCGGGTGGCGCTTGACCTTGGCCAGTGAACGGCCGCCGAGGGTCACCCCGTGGTACAGCATGACGTCATCGCCGATTTCGGCAGTCTCGCCAATGACGATGCCCATGCCGTGGTCGATGAAGAAGCGGCGCCCAATGGTGGCGCCGGGATGGATCTCGATCCCGGTCAGGGCGCGGTTCGCCTGGGATAGCAAACGCGCTGGCCACTTCAACGAGGGGTTCTGCCACATCTTGTGGGCCAACCGGTGCAGCCAGATCGCGTGGAGTCCGGAATACACGAAGAAGTTTTCCGGATCGCTTCGCGCTGCCGGATCGTGCTGGCGTGCGTTGGCCAAATCCTCACGCAGGCGGGAGAAAAAACTCATGAATACTACCTTAGGGGTTGCGGTTCGCTCGGGGACAATCCGCAGATGTCACACAGCAAATCGGCGCGAGCTGCACCGATACAGGTCTCTCTATAGACCCAACAGTGGCTCGCGCCGATTTATTCTGCTTCTGCAAATTTACTTAGCCGCGGATGTCGTCGAAGAGCAGGGTGGAGATGTAGCGTTCACCGAAGTCAGGGATGATCGCAACGATCTGCTTGCCGGCGTTTTCTTCACGCGCGGCGATCTGTACCGCACCCCAAACGGCTGCGCCAGCGGAGATGCCGCCGAGGATACCTTCCTTGACGCCCAGCGCGCGAGCGGTCGATACCGAATCCTCGATGCTGGCATCCAGGACTTCGTCGTACAGCTCGGTGTCGAGCACCTCTGGGATGAAGTTCGCTCCCAGTCCCTGGATCTTGTGCGGGCCGGGCTTTCCGCCGTTGAGGATCGGGGAATCCTTGGGCTCAACGGCCACGATCTTCAGGTTTGGGTTCTTTTCCTTCAGGTAGCGGCCTGCACCGGTGATAGTGCCACCGGTACCGATGCCGGCAACCAGGACATCGATCTTGCCTTCGGTATCGGACCAAATCTCCGGACCGGTGGTCTCTGCGTGGACCTGCGGGTTCGCGGTGTTAGCGAACTGCTGCGCCCAGATAGCGTTCTCGGAAGTCGCAACAATCTCCTTGGCCTTTTCCACAGCCCCGCGCATGCCGTCGGCGCCCGGGGTCAGCACGATCTCGGCGCCGAAAGCGCGCAGCATCACACGGCGCTCGGTGGACATGGTTTCAGGCATGGTCAAGATGACCTTGTAGCCGCGGGCTGCACCGACCATCGCCAGTGCAATGCCGGTGTTGCCCGAAGTGCCCTCAACGATGGTGCCGCCTGGCTTCAATGCACCAGAGGCCTCGGCTGCATCAACGATGGCCACGCCGATGCGGTCCTTGACGGAGTTCGCCGGGTTGTAGAATTCCAGCTTCACAGCGATGTTCCCTGGCAGGCCCTCGCCGACGCGGTTCAGCTTCACCAGCGGGGTGTTGCCGACGACTTCGGTGACGTTGTTGTAGATCTTGCCCATCTTGTATGCAATCCTTACGTGACTCTATGCAGCCGCAGTTAGTTGCGGCGAAATAATTGCCGGAATCTGGCGTAACCGCCGGACACCTATGAGGTTCACAACTAACCCTAGTAGGCCAAAAGCGCGACTAGGCTTCGTTTAGCCATTGAGCGTAATATTTCCTGACTTTCGCGATCTTTGGATCGATAATCACGCGGCAATAGCCGACTTCCTGGTTTTCGGAGTAATAATCCTGATGGATTTGCTCGGCAGGATAGAAATCTTTGGACTCTTCGAGCGTAGTGACGATCGGATTGGGGTATACGCGCGAGAACTTCTCGATGGCGTCCTGGAAGAGATCGCGCTGCTGGTCATCGAGCGGGAACATCGCCGAGCGGTACTGCGTGCCCACATCGTAGCCCTGGCGGTTCAGCGTCGTCGGGTCGTGCACGGTAAAGAACATGTCCAAGATGACTTCGGCCGGAACCACTTGCGGGTCAAAGATCACGGCGACACCTTCGGCATGGCCAGTGGTGCCGCTGCAGACTTCGCGGTAGGCCGGATCCTTGGTGCGGCCACCGATGTATCCGGAAATCACGGCGTGGACGCCACGGGTTCGCTGGTACACGGCATCCAAGCACCAGAAGCAACCGCCGGCTAGTACGAAGGTGCTCAACTTGGTGTCCTGGACTTCCAGGAACGGGCTGAATTGATGAGGGGACTGAAGGCTGGGAATACTCACACAGTTCACAACGTTGCGGCGTTGCATTCTGTTCCATCCCCATACCCACCGCGTAGGGTGGTGGGTATGCAGAGCAAGGCAGATAACTCGCAAGACCTGGGGAAGAGCAGCGATTCCCTGGATGCCTCGACGCTCAAGCCCGTTACCGGAGAAACGCCTGAGCAACCGGTGGAAGACACCTCGGTTCCGCAGACCACCTTGGGTAACGTCCTTGAAGCAGCTGAGGAACTTTGGCCAAAATCATTGGCCGAAGATTGGGATGCCGTTGGCTTGGTGACCGGACGTACCAGCCAGCAGATTTCCAAGATCGTGATGGCTGTTGATCCAACGCTGGAGGTGATCGAGGATGCAATCGAGCGTGGGGCCGATCTGCTGATCACTCACCACCCATTGCTCCTGCGCGGAGTCACCCAGGTTGCCGCCACCAATTTCAAGGGCGAAGCCATTCACCGCCTGATCGAATCCGGAACCGCATTGCTTACGGCGCACACCAATGCCGACAGCGCCATCGGGGGAGTCAACGACGCCCTCGCCGATGCCTTCGGGCTGAAGGACTGCGTGCCGTTGATCGAGTCCAAGGATGGACTGCCAGAGGAAGGCTTGGGGCGGGTGGGCTTCTTGGAGAAGCCGATGAAGCTCGAGGATTTCGCTGAACGCGTTTACACCGTGCTCCCAGCGGTGGCTGGCGGTGTTCGTGTCGCCGGAGACCGTACAGGCATCATCCGGAAGGTCGCCCTTTGCGGCGGTGCCGGCGATTCCCTGTTTGACGCGGTGCGCTCGCACCAGGCCGATGTCTACGTGACTGCTGATCTGCGTCACCACCCGGCAAGCGAAGCACGCGAAGCTGCCAACGGCGGGTTCCCTTACCTGATTGATGTCTCCCACTTCGCTTCGGAATGGGTCTGGCTGTCGGCTGGTGCCCGCGCCCTGGGCAATGTGCTCAACGATCTTGGCCACACCGTGGAGATCGAGGTTTCCCAAGTGAATTCCGATCCATGGGA
>RCUF01000042.1_pt1 | contig 106491 bp, 103 predicted proteins | sample 2166311 | NCBI WGS metagenome assembly RCUF01 (sample SAMN09932608, study PRJNA488358) | compost metagenome | feature: garden; material: soil; isolation source: compost soil in 4-hydroxybenzonitrile-enriched culture | place: Germany: Experimental Botanical Garden Goettingen | collected 2016-01-27 | reverse complement strand
CCGCTCAACAACAGGTATACATCACGTGTGCCAGAGACTGAATGTACCGCTTCCGCGAGCGTAGTCCATGCTTGCGCCCCTCCTGTATTGCCCACGTTCACACGTGCCACAGCTTCGTTGTCCGGCGCATCCAAACGCAGCTCAATTGTGGCATAAGCTTAATTAAGATGATAAAAAGTTTATTTATGAAAGCGTTTTAATATATCATAGCTAAAAAGGGATACCCCGGCAACAATACCGAAAACATCCTATACTGGTTGAAAGAGAGACCGCAGCATAAAGACAAAAAAAGTTGTATTTTACCTTCAATATACAAAGCTAAAAATAATATTTTTTGGTATAATCAGGATATATCATGGAAGGAGGAAGCTCTAATGAAAAATACTGGAATGACACGGCCTCTAGATCAATTGGGCCGGATTGTACTTCCTAAGGAAATGCGGACCACAATGGATATCAATATCGGTGATTCACTTGAATTTTTCGTAGATGAAGAAGGGTTTGTACTAAGAAAATACACCGGTGTCTCCTGCAAATTTTGCGGTGCGGTGGATCATTTAACTTATTTTCGCGACAGCTTTATTTGCGCAGAGTGCATCCAGGTATTAAAGACCGATGAAAATGTGCATGCCACAAGCACCGATGCTATCCAGGCTCAAGAAGATTCTAAGCCGACCCGAACCAACACAACCTGGCAACCCAAGCAATCTAGAGTGCAGCAAGGTGAAATGGTAAAAAAGCTACGCAAGCTGATTCAGGAACACCCGAACCTGCCACAAAAAGTATATGCCGAAATGCTAGATATTTCCCAAGGCCGGGTGTCCCAGTTGAAAAAGCTACTCTAAACCTTCTCAAAACAATATTCCAAGATCATATACTATGTACTCGCAAGCCTATCATTTTCATCGCAACTACGATGGCCAGATATAGAGTAAGGTGCATATCCGTGGATGTGTCCCTTACTCTGTATCTGGCTTTTTTTATGCTGCCCGCTCCTACCAATGTGACAATAGTCACATACTCTCAATGTATACGTATATACAATATATAGATCGAAACAATTGGTTAACACAAGATATCATCAATATGTTGTTTTTGTGAAAAATATATATATTTTACTATATGGAGGGTTTTACGATGAAGGTGCTGGAGGAACATCAATTATACGACATCGGCGAGCGGGTCATTGGGGCACAAGATCTGGACATGCTGCGGGAGAATGCAAATTTGAATGGAGAATCGTTCAGCGGCAAAATGAGCAAGCTTGGGTCCGAGTATGCCAAATGGTATGCGCGCCTGCGGGTACTTCCGCCTGAACTGACGAACGCGATTGACCACGGGTATGTATATGTTCACGATTTGGACCAATATGCACTCGGAACTACAAATTGTATCTTTATTCCTTTTGGTCGTTTACTGCGAGACGGCTTCAATACAGGCAACGGCTCTGTGCGCACACCGCAAACGATTATGTCTGCTATGGCACTAGTCGCCATCATATTCCAGTCTCAGCAAAACAGCCAATTCGGAGGTGTCTCTGCCAATAAAATCGATTGGGACCTTGCCCCATACGTTGCCCGGTCCTTCCGCAAGCATCTGCGCAAGGGACTCCGGTTGTTCGAGGAAGAGATAGAATCCAGTCTGTCTGACGACGAACTACATATGGCCAATCCCCATTTGCAAGAAGTCTGCCCTCGTTCCTACGCATTCGCACGCGAAGAAACGGAGACGGAAACCCGGCAGGCTGCTGAATCGCTCATTCATAACCTGAACACCATGAGCAGTCGAGCGGGGGGACAGATTCCATTCACTTCACTGAATTACGGAATGTGCACGTCTGCTGAGGGACGGCTTGTTACTCAATCGCTGCTGGAGGCCACTATTCGCGGCTTGGGCAGCGGGGAAACTCCTATTTTTCCACAACATATTTTCCAATGTAAAGAGGGAATCAACCAGGCAGAAGGCGACATCAATTATGATTTGTTCTTACGGGCGGTAGAATGCTCTAGCAGACGGATGTATCCCAATTTTGTGAATGTGGATGCCACCTTCAACCTGCCTTTTTACCGTGCTGATGATCCAGATACCATTATAGCGACAATGGGTTGCCGTACCCGCACCATTTCTGACCGTTTCGGTAGAAACCGGCAGAGTGGCAAGGGGAATCTCTCCTTCAATACCATTAATCTGGTGCGGCTTGGCATTGAATATGGTATTTGCACAGGCAAACGCCTGACACCTGACCGTGATCGCTTTGATGCGAGACTAGAAGAAGTTATGCGCATTGCGGTAGATGGCCTAATTCATCGCTATCAAATCCAGACCAGCCAACCGGCCAAAGCCTCGGACTTTATGATGCGCGAAGGGGTATGGGAAGGTGGAGAACAACTGGCACCAGATGATAAGGTGGGAGGCGTACTAAAACACGGTACGCTTTCGATTGGGTTCATCGGGCTGGCTGAGTGCATGAAGGCACTATACGGGAAACACCACGGGGAGGATGATTTTGTATATCGCGAGGCACAGCGAATCATCACTTCCATGCGCGTGTATTGCGATCGAATGAGTGAACATCACAATCTAAATATTACATTATTTGCTACGCCTGCCGAAGGTCTGTCGGGCAAGTTCACATTGCTGGATCAACGTGATTTCGGGATTATTCCTGAGGTAAATGATCGAGAATATTACACGAATTCTTTTCATATTCCCGTGTATTACACGCTCCCGGCTGCTCGTAAAATCAGCTTGGAAGCTCCGTTCCATAACCTATGCAACGCTGGTGCGATTTCATACATTGAGCTGGACGGTAATGCGCGGAATAACCCGGATGCGTTTCTTAAAATTGTTCAGTATGCGCTGCATCAGAATATCGGCTACTTCTCCATCAACCATCCGGTGGATCGTTGTACGGAATGTGGTTATGAAGGGATTATCGGGACAAGCTGCCCCCAATGTGGCACAGATGAGGAGCACACACACTTTCAGCGCTTACGTCGGGTAACCGGATATCTGACAGGAGATTATACCGTTCGCTTTAATGCTGCAAAACAGGCAGAAGTTCGAGACCGGGTGAAACATAAGTGAATTTGTGTGGCTACATTCCGGAATCTCTGAACGAAGGATACGGCCTGCGCACCGTTGTGTTCATTAGCGGTTGCCGTCATGCCTGTCCTGGATGCTTTAATCCAGAGTCATGGAGCTTCCGTGCAGGCGAGCCATTCACCCCCCAACGACAACAGGAGGTCATTCGTGACATCATGGAAAATCCGTTGTTGGATGGACTGACTCTCTGCGGGGGAGACCCGTTTTTCTCAGCAGCAGAATGCTCGCAATTTGTGCGTGACTTCCGCGAGGCCTGTCCCGACCGAACCGTGTGGGCTTACACTGGCTTTGTCTATGAAGATCTACTCACAGATCAGGAGCGACAGGAACTGGCGCTTTTGTGCGATGTGATTGTGGACGGTCGTTTTGTAGAACAGCAAAAGGACCTGACCCTTCCCTTCCGGGGCAGTCGCAACCAGCGTCTGGTAGATGTGAAAGCCAGTATTCAGGCAGGTTATACCGTTTCATTGACATAAGGCGATGCTTACCCAGCAAGCAAGATGCTATATCTAATCTAAGACAAGCCCCCATCATGGGTAAGGCTTGTCTTTTTTTCATATGGCTAACAGATTCCATTGGAGTTTCTATTGCGCATCCTGTAAGTTTCACTTATGATGGTGAACAAGTATACGAGTGCATAATTATTCGTCATACCTTAACCGCATAGCTTGGAGATAGGTGTCTGTTCTATTCAGATCAGACTTAAAAGGGAAGCCGGTGCAAATCCGGCACGGTCCCGCCACTGTAAACGGGGAACTTTCAGCTGTTCATATATCCACTGGTCCACAGACCGGGAAGGATTGCTGAGCGTCATGATCCGTAAGTCAGGAGACCTGCCTATTTTAACAACATCGCAAGTACCTACGGAAGATAGGGAGGTGTTAAGAGCAGTCGCCGTATTTTTGATTTTTTAATCACGGAGGCATTCTTTCCCCTACTTATTTTTAACCTTGGGGGGAAGAATGCCTTTTTTTGGTACGTAAAAATAAAACAGCTACCCACTAGGAGGAAAAGTACATGTCCATTATTGAATGGCCTGAATTGTCCGGCTTAATTAGCAGTAATCTGGGATATCCGCGTATCGGCGAAAATCGGGAATGGAAGAAAGCACTGGAACGCTTCTGGAACGGCAGCATTAACGAAAGCGAACTGCAGACGGAAATGAAAAAATTACGGTTGGAGCATCTGAGCAAGCAGCGCAATAAGGGGATTGATCGCATTCCTGTCGGAGACTTCTCCTATTACGATCACATGCTGGATACATCTGTGATGTTCGGTCTGGTTCCCGGACGGTTCAACTATCGTCCCGCGGGTCCGGTTCCTCTGTCCGTGTATTTCGGGATCGCTCGTGGACAGAAGGGAGCAACCGCCAGTGAAATGACCAAATGGATGAATACCAATTATCACTACATCGTTCCTGAATTGGCGAACGCAGTTCCGGTGTTCACTGAAAATAAACCTTTACAGGCTTATCGTGAAGCAAAACAAGAACTAGGCATTGATGGGAAACCGGTCCTCATCGGCCCCTATTCATTCGTTACCCTTTCCAAAGGCTATGATCGTAAGGAGCTTGCCTCTATTATAAGAACCTTCCTGCCTTTATACACCCGTGTCCTGTCTGAACTAGCAGCAGAAGGTGTTCAGTGGGTCCAAATCGATGAACCTGTCCTGACCACCTCATTCCCAGTAGAGGATCTGGACATTATTCAGGAAGTCTATGAAGCTTTGAACCAGGCTGCGCCCTCCTTAAATATAATGCTGCAAACCTACTTTGGCAGCCTAGATCATTATGAGCGTCTGTCCGCACTTCCGGTACAGGGGCTGGGTCTTGATTTTGTATATGATGATGGCGAAAATCTTCAGCATATATTGCAGCATGGCTTCCCTAAAGGAAAAACGCTGGGCGCTGGTGTCATTGACGGACGCAATATATGGCGCAGCGACCTGAACGCTGTAGCTGCTCTGCTGGGTCAGTTAGCAGAACAGACCACTGCCGAGCAGCTTATCGTACAGCCATCATGCAGTCTGCTTCATGTGCCAGTCAGCCTGGAGGCAGAGCACAAGCTGGACAAGGAGCTGGTACAAGCGCTGGCCTTTGCTGATGAAAAGCTAGAGGAAATCGCCATCCTGACGGCTGCACTTGGCAAACACGATCCATCCGCACTCACCAAGCTTGGACAAAGTGCAGATGCGGTAGCCCGTTTCAACAGTTCAGCGGCACGCGTACAGACAGCTGCCGATCTGGCCGACCTGTTGGCCAAAGAGCCTCTGTCACGCAGCGTTCCTTTCGCCGAGCGTCGTGAGATTCAGCAAAATAAGCTGAAGTTGCCTCCACTGCCTACGACGACCATTGGTAGCTTCCCGCAAACCGCCGAGATCCGCAAGGCCCGCCTGCACTATCGCAAAGGAGAATGGTCTGCCGAGCAATATCGAACGTTCATCCAACAGCAAATTAAGGAATGGATTGATATTCAGGAGGACATTGGCATTGACGTGCTTGTACATGGGGAATTTGAGCGGACCGACATGGTTGAATTTTTTGGCGAAAAGCTGAACGGCTTTGCTTTTACGCAAAACGGATGGGTGCAGTCCTACGGCTCCCGCTGTGTCAAACCGCCGATTATATACGGAGACGTTTCCTTCGATCAGCCCATGACCGTGGAAGAAACGGCATTCGCCCAATCGTTAACTTCCAAGCCTGTTAAGGGAATGCTTACGGGTCCTGTGACCATTTTGAACTGGTCTTTCGAACGTAATGACATTCCACGCAGTCAAGTTGCTTTACAGTTGGCTCTGGCATTACGGGCAGAGGTAGAGGCACTGGAACAAGCGGGCATCGGCATGATTCAGGTCGATGAGCCTGCAATTCGTGAAGGGCTTCCGCTGAAAAAAGAACAGCAGCAAGCCTATCTGGATTGGGCGGTTCAAGCCTTCCTTGTGACCACGGCCACCGTTGAGCCAGCGACCCAAATCCATACGCATATGTGCTATTCCGAATTTCAGCATATGATTCAGTCCATCTCCGATATGGATGCCGACGTTATATCTATTGAAACCTCGCGAAGCCACGGAGAACTGATTGTCAGCTTTGAAGATCAGGTATACGACAAAGGCATCGGTCTGGGCGTGTACGATATCCACAGCCCGCGCATCCCCGATGTATCTGAAATGCTAAGCATGATCCAGCGTGCCCTGCGCGTACTGCCATCAGATTTGTTCTGGGTTAATCCGGATTGTGGTCTGAAAACCCGCACCAAAGAGGAATCTGTCGCCGCCTTGCGACAAATGGTACAAGCGGCTCAAGCAGCCCGGGCTGCATTGGCTGTATCCAACTAATTTTTTTATCGTATCCAATCGCGCCATCATTTTCGCCTTATCCTATTCCCCTTTCCGGCCCTTTTTGCTAAAAGCCAGGAAGGGGGATTTATTCTAGATCATATAATGTATATACGCCTTGAATATGCTCCATTTTCATCTGCTTCATATGTACGCCTAAGCCATGTTCTCGATCCCAGGAGCAACTAAAATTCAAATACAGTTCATCCTTTGCCGATGAGTCGGAAATCAGTATAGACATAAGCTGTATTCGATCCAACAATTGTTCCGGCCGCTCCACATAAGGCGCATATTCATCTGGGTCCTCTCCCAATGTACTGTAAGCATTCCGGTACTTTTCCACTATGCCAGCATAATGATAGTGTATGGACTCCAACACTTGAGGATGAATAGTTGACGAATATTCCATATACTGCTCCCATGTCTTTTTTTGCAACTGTGTAGGTTCTTCTATAGTCTGTGCCTGTTCTTCGGAGTCGGCTCCCACGATAAATTCGACTTCTACTTCCGAGGGCTGCCCGCAAAAATTAACATGTACTACACCACGCAGAACAATCTCCTCAGATACATCCCAAGACTCATCATCCTGTTCCAGTTCCATATACCAATTTTTCCAATCCACCCTTTACCCACCTCTTCATAAAAAGTAATATTTAACCCTATTGAATACTTTACAATCTATCATTTTAATGAATGAAATTAAAGCGGCATCCTATTTGGGCTTCCAGCCACATTTCGAGGAATTTCCAAATGAAACTACTTTTTTCTACAACATTCGCTATTCTATAAAGCCTTCAAGAAAGAAAATCTGCCCATTTCGGCACAAATATTTTATTATTAAAAATTTAGTACCTTGCATTAATCAGTACATGATGTTAAATTATACCTGACTACTGTTCTATAATTAGTACCCGTGACAAATTAAGCACAAACACACGTTTCTTCCCCTTGTTCCGAACGACACCTATGAATCATTGATAACATCCAGGAAGGGAGCACCGCTCGTGAATGTGAACATCCAATTCAAAAAAGGGGTACTGGAACTGTGCGTTCTAGTTCTAATTGGACGCAGAGACCGTTATGGCTACGAGTTAGCTCAAGCCGTCTCCCGTCATATTGAAGTAGCTGAGGGAGCCCTATATCCACTGCTTCGCCGTCTGGTATCAGAAGGATACTGCACAACGTATTTACAGGAATCGACCGAGGGGCCTCCCCGTAAATATTATCGGCTGACTGATACTGGAAGCCATTATACAAAAATACTTACGCGGGAATGGAATGATTTTGTCCATCATGTCGCAAGCCTACTGGAGGAAGGAAATTCCGATGAATAGAAAACAGTTTCTTACAGAGGTGGAGCAGCGTCTTTCTCCTCTCCCTGCAGAGGTACGCAATGAGCTGCTTAGTGATTTGAGCCAGCATTTTGACTACGGGTTGGTCAATGGAAAAAGCGAAAGTGAGATTGCCAATGAGCTGGGTAACCCAGAGGATATTGCCCGAGAAGCGTTGGATGATCCCAATGCAGCCTGGAACGCTTCTCCTCCGCTTCGCCAGGGAAGCTTCGCACGCAATCTTTTTACTTTCTTAGGACTGCTGTTTCTCAACTTGCTGATCTCCATCCCGATTATGGCTACCCTATGGGTAGTATGGGTTTCATTGACCGTGGTAGCGGTCAGCTTCATTGCAGCCCCCCTTCTCGCCGTTACTGATTATGCGCTGAACAGCACCTTTTACCCAGCCAAATTCTTTTTCTCTATCACGATGACGGGTATAGGTCTATTGCTGCTGCCTGGAGTACGTTATCTCTTACTCCTTATGGTCAAAGGCACAGTACGATACTGGAAATGGAATCAGACTACCCTGAGGGGAGCTTACTAACAACATGAATAAAAAGTGGTTTATTGCAGCAGGTCTGTGCATTGTGATCGGTGTAGCCGGAATGGTGGCTTACGGTGCCCCATGGAGTCAACAAGTCATGAAGGAAACAACTGCGATTAACAAAAAATGGACGTTCACACGTGGTCAGCTACAGAAGCTGAAAGTGGACAGTTCTGATGATGTCTCTATTTTGTTTACTCCCGGCTCTGGCGACCAAGGTACGATACGCATTAGTGGAGAAGTTCAGACAAAGGTAGCCGACCAAATTCATAATGCCCGAATTGAGAACGGTAAGCTTACGATTCAATCGGAGCCGGCCGCTTCCTTGTCATTTCTTTCGATCACCCCTGATTTGGATCAAACGATTACCGTAGAGATGCCCTCCGACGAAACACTAACTGACCTACAGGTAGATGCACATTCAGGGAATGTAAAACTTCAAGATGCCTCCGTGCAGAATACTTCCATCACCGCTACTTCAGGCACTGCCGAGATTACAAACCTCCAAGGTACCCACCTGATCGCAAATTTAACATCCGGCAATTTTACAGCCAGTCAGCTTGCAGCAGATATGGAGTTGAAGCTTACTTCAGGCGATGTTACCATCCGCGATTATAGCGGTAATGGCCTTATTTCCCTAACCTCAGGGGAGACAAATATTACGCAACGTGCCGTAGCCAACTTGGAAGTGAATGCTGATTCTGGTGACGTGAAGATTAAACAAGCTCCCGATTTTAAAGGTGTTTATAATGTCCACTCTGACTCTGGGAGTATAGATACTCCCGAATCTGTTCCCGGTAGTGTGAACGTGATAAAGGTAGAAACCACCTCAGGGGATATTAATATTTCCAAATAGGAGACCTCTAGATGAATACCTCATCAGAGGCGAAGTTTGGTTCAATGAGTTTAACCTTGTATAATGTAACCATGTGCTCACATGCACAACCACGTTATGGAGTGAAAAGGAGGAGACTGGATGGAACTTAAGAATAAAACAGCCATTATTACAGGAGCCAGCAAAGGAATCGGTAAAGCAATTGCCGAAACTTTAGCCAAGGAAGGCGTTAACCTGGGATTAATCTCACGAACATTGACTGACCTGCAAAAGCTGCAGGATTCGCTGGGGAGTACATACGGTGTGAAAGTGGTGAGTGCTGTTGCAGATATATCGGATCGCGCACAGGCCGCTGCCGCTGTAGCTTCACTGGAACACGAGTTGGGCGCTGTCGATATTTTGATCAACAATGCAGGCATTGCTACCTTTGGCACAGTCGCAGATATGGACCCCGAAGAGTGGGAACGTATTATTCGTGTAAACCTGATGGGAACCTATTATGTCACACATGCTGCTCTTCCAAGCATGCTGGCACAAAAGAGCGGAAACATTATTAATATCTCCTCGACGGCAGGAGAACGAGGTTTTGCAACAGGCTCGGCATATTGCGCATCCAAATTTGCTTTGATGGGCTTCACGGAAGCACTGATGCAGGAAGTTCGCAAATCCAATATTCGCGTCACCGCGCTGACTCCAAGTACTGTCAATACAGAACTGGCGGCAAACGCAGGATTGTCTATTGGTGATGAGGATCGCATGCTTCAACCGCAGGATTTGGCCGATCTGACATTAGCCGCATTGAAACTGCCTCCACGGGTTCAATTAAAAGTAGCCGGTATTTGGACAACCAACCCACAGTAATTCGACATGACATCTTAGATTCATTGGCTGTACAATGCTCCGGCAGACGTAATTGTTCGTCATGCCGGAGCTTTTTTTTCAGCATAGCTATACCAAAACAAACTGTAATATAAGCGCTTTGTACTTCCAGCATATATACATACAATTCCTACAACTATAAGCGCATTTCAGGAAAGGGGAAAAATGATGAAGAACACAGGAATGACACGGCCATTAGACCATTTGGGCCGCATTGTGCTGCCCAAGGAGCTGCGCAATTCTATGAATATTAATATTGGAGATGCCCTCGATTTTTTTATTACCCCAGAGGGACTGATGATTCGCAAGTATACGGGGGTTTCTTGCTATTTTTGTGGTGCCGTAGATCATTTGAGCTATTTTAGGGATCATCTGATATGTAAAAGTTGTATTGAAAATCTGAAGAGCGATAATCCTTCCAGTCATTTGAGTGAATCCCGTCCTGTCCAGCCCAAGAAAAGAAGGAGTTACAGAAATCAGAATGATCTCCTGAATAAACTAAAACAGCTCATGCAGGAGCATCCTAATGTATCTCAAAAAGAATTAGCCGAAATGCTCGAACTATCCCAGGGACGCGTGTCACAGCTTAAAAAGCTACTTCTTTAAATCATCCGACCCGATCTCGTCTGTTCTAATCAACAAAAAAAGAGCCTGACGGCTCTTGGATCATCATCGTTACGCAATGTCGGACTGCTCTATAACCGGGACCCGATAGGCCAGCAAGGACTCGTCTATTACGGCAGAAATAAACGTTGCTTCTATTTCAGGCACCAATCTAAGCGCATAATTCCATGCGTTTTCTTCAATTTGCAGCGCAAGTCGTTGCCGGGTCCCTATCCCGTTCTCTTGCTCCAACGCATCGGAGAGGTCCACTAATTCCGTATCGGCGGCGTGCCCGATCTCATGTGCAAGCACAACCGTAAAATACTCCTCAACTCGATCAACGCTGCCGAACATTTGTACACACTGTGTTTCGATAACGTCCGTATACATGGTAATGGCGTGAGCATTCATAGCATATTTGCCCCCAATCAGCCTTCCACCAGGAAAACGTTTCTCCAGCTTGACTGTCACACCTATAGCAGCCCGTTCCAACAGCTCAGCGACAATGCGCTCTGCCTGATTTCTTTCCAACTTAGCTTCGCTCCTCAAACCAGGATATATAAAGTTATATTTACTTTAAACTTATGAAATCATGGATGTGTTCATACCATATACAGTACGATATTATACCTTTTTACAAAGGAGAATACCATGTCAGAAGATTATTATATAGGTTGGGGAACGCTTGCCCTGATTAATGCCGGCTTGGCACAATCCAAAAATCGGAGCGGGCTAAATTGGTTTCTGCTCTCCCTATTAATAGGGCCACTGGCTACCCTTTTTATCGTTGCATGGGATAAGCTGGAGTCCTAATCCAGCCATTAGGTCATTCCCATCGTTATCCGGAATGAAAAGGGCAGCTTTGGCGCTTCTGCTGAAGCACTGTGTCTGTTGCTGTACTAGTAGCCTGTCTCGACGTATACGGCTTCTCTTGAACTCCGAAATTCGGCTTCACAAGCCGATTATCATAGGAGCTATGAAAAATATGCGTTGTCGCCGGGGATAGCGGGGGAATCAGCCATGTCCAATTGCCTGTCAGTGCGCGCCCAGCCGTGGCTTCTCGTTCCTCAAACAGCTTGAATTGTGCCGCTGCGGTATGGTGGTCGACAATGCTGACTCCCGCTTTTTTAAAAGAATGCAGCACAGCAATATTCAATTCCACTAGCGCCCGATCACGCCAAAGCGTTGTTTCACTCGTCGTATCCAGCCCCATCAGCTTAGCAACCTGTGGCAACATATTATAGCGGAAGGTATCCGCAAAATTACGGGCGCCGATTTCTGTTCCCATATACCAGCCGTTAAAGGGAGCCGCTGTATAGATGATACCGCCAATCTCCAGCGTCATGTCCGCAATCATAGGCACGGCATACCAACGTAGTCCAAGGGAGGCTATACTTGAGAGTTCTGGATGCTCAATGGGCACCTCCATTACCAAATGTTTGGGAATATCAAAGAGCTGGGGAGGCTGCCCACCGACTTCCACAACCAGTGGCAAAATATCAAAAGGAGTCATCGCCCCCTGCCAACCCATGTCTTTACAAGCATTGGTAAAATCCACCGAGGCCGGGTCTCCTATGATCCCTTGATCGGTTTCATATCCAGCGTAACGAATAAGTTGATGGTTCCAGATGCGGATATTCGGCTGCCCTGGCTTGGAGGCGCGAAATACAGTAAGCGTTGGCTTAATTTTTCCGCCATTCGTTCCTATGCGTATATGTTCCAGTAGCTCGCTGACCACCTCCGTCGCATCTGATGCGCCCTGCGCATCCCTGACTAAAAGCTTGTCCCAAAATAAGCGCCCGATGCAACGATTGCTATTGCGCCAAGCCATGAGCGCTCCGTGTTCCAGCTCTTCGTAAGTATGATCATACGTTCCCGTAGCCTCTATGTCGTAACGAATATTAAGAAGCCGGGCTTCCGCTTCATCGCGGCTTCGGCCCAGCTCCTCATAACATGTATATATAAACTGCTCCGCTTCATGCAAAAGCTGTTGTTTTACTTCCATAACATACACCCCATCCCGGCAGCTCCATGACTCAAGAGCCCGTGGTCTTCCACGCCTTCTCGTCATTATACTCCAGTGGCAGACTGGAACCAACGGGATGTGTATCTTGTTCACCTGATCTCCATATACATGGAAATATACACCAATTAATTATCCCAAATACGCACTCAGCATCCAGATATGTTTATCCATTGCTTCTCTCAAGCCGTTAAGAAGATCCTCTGTCGCTTTATCCTGTGCTGCTTCCGCTGCTTCCATCCCATTAGCCAGTTCAACAGTGATGGTTTTAAAATCAGCAACAACGGACTTCACCATATCGTCAGCTGTCTGTTCACCTGCGGACTCCTGAATAGCTGAAAGTTGCAAATGCTCCTTCAAGGTCGCAGCCGGACGGCCACCAATAGCCAACAAACGTTCAGCAATCGTATCTAGATTAGCTGTTGCTTCATTGTAAAGCTCTTCAAATTTAGCATGCAGTGTGAAGAATTTAGGTCCTTTCACATACCAGTGGAAATAATGCAGTTTCGTATACAATACAGACCAGGTAGCTACCTGGCGATTCAATGCCTTGTGCAATTCTTGAATAGCCTCTTGTGTAGGTGCGTTCGTATGATTTAATGTACTCATGTTAAAATCCCCTCTCGTTTTCATTCAAAATATAGTTGGTGTAAAGCTTGGATACTCGTTAACAGTAGTGTCTGATTTTCTTCAAAATCCCATGCGTGAATCCAATAAATATTCATTAATTAATTTAGACTTAATCTAAATCCTGTTTTAATTATAACACTGTGTCGATGTTTTTCAAGTCTTAATTCGGTTTAAATCATGAAGATTACGTGAATTGATTGTAAATCAAACTCTATAGGCAATAGGATATCCAGAATCAAGACTTATTTATCTTTTATACATAGGTTACATCAATAGGAGTAAAGAAGATGTTAATTTTGTCTGCTAAAGTATCTGTATTGTAGGCAAAGTCCATAACCTACTACCTCATACCTAGCCACGACAAAAAAAGAGCCGTCCCGTAAGAGGGTCGGCTCTTTTTTTATTCTTACATCTCCAAAGGTTCCACGATTAAGGATACAACCTTGCCAGCATTTACATCAATCAGGCCGTGATCGGTAATTTTCAAGGCCGGGCTGACCGGCAAAGAATGCGTACTCAGCGACATGATTGGATTGTAATGGCGGTAGCCCAGCGACAGCAAGGCTGAACGAAGCTCCTTCACATGGGCTGCAACCATTTCCAGCGGTCCTTCTGTTAAAATCCCGCCTACGGTTAACGGCAAATGGGACAGCACCTTGCCATTTTCAACTACGCAAAAGCCGCCTTGGCTGGATAGAACCGTATTCGCAGCCAGTATCATATCTTGCTTGTTATGCCCTACGACCAGCAAGTTATGGTTATCGTGCGAATAGGTGGTTGCCACTGCCCCACGTTTAATCGTATCTCCCCCGATCAAACCGTAAGCACGGTTGCCATTCTTGCCATACCGTTCAAACGTAGCGATGAGTCCATGTTCACCATGTTCCCATACCAGTTCACCCTGCTCCACATGTGCAGGTGCAATCCGTTCGCTCGTAAAAGTTGAGCCATCCTTGACCATCATAATACGACATTGATGTGTGCCATTAGCTACATCCATCTTTACCGTAAAATCCTGCTCCGTGAGCGGATTGAGCTTCACACTTTGATAAAAATGGGCGGGGAAGCGGCTTTTTATCGGTGCTTGATGGTATTCCTCGAACTTATCGAATACCTTGAGTCCGTCCTTATAGACTTGCTCCACATCAAATTGACCAAGATCGGACAGCAGTACAAAGTCAGCTATTTTTCCCGGTGCAATTGTTCCGCGGTCATGCATTCGCATCCGTGCAGCAGGAGTAAACGTAGCTGCATAAATGGCATCCTCAGGCTTCATGCCCATTCCGATTGCTTTACTTACAATATGATTCAGATGACCTCGCTCTACAAAAGAGTCTGGCATCACATCATCCGTTACGAAGCAAAAATGTTGTGCCACATCTTCCTGAATAAGATAGTCCATCACTTCAGGGGTCATCGATTTTTCCTGGATTTCAATAAACATTCCGGCAGCCATCCGCGCCTTCATACCTTCAATACTTTGGTGAGTATGGTCCGAGCCTATTCCCGCATAGATCAACTGATGCAGATCCAGATCAAGCAGCTGCGGGGTATGGCCTTCAATGATCAGCTCCGGGTAGTGCTCACGAACATGGCGTAAGATGCGATTCGTCTTGCTCTCCGGATCACGAATGACATCCACATAGTTCATAATTTCACCCAGGCAGATCATTTCGCCGGTTTGCAGTAGCGCATCAATCTCGGGAATACCAATCTCGCCCCCTGAGGTTTCGAGCGGCGTTGCCGGGACAGAGCTTGGAATGCCGTAGAACATATCAGCCACGCAATCTTTGCTGGCTTCCATCATTTCCTGGATGCCTTCCAATCCGAAAACATTCGCCATTTCGTGCGGTTCCGGTACAATCGTCGTTACCCCATTGCGAATCAGCCCATAGGAAAAGGTTGCCGGTGTCACCATGGTACTTTCGATATGCAAATGGATGTCGATCAGGCCGGGAATCATATATTTCCCGTGCCCTTCGACAATTTCAGCAGCCTCGAAAGACTCCAGACCACGCTGACCGATATACATAAACTTACCGCCAAGTATAGCTACATTACCTTCTTCGAACGTCTTGTAGTAACTGTTATACACCTTAACTTGTAAAATCATTTTGTCTGCACGCATGATGTATCTCCTTCATCGAACCCGCTGATTATTGGACCAGCACCATTTTATCTGCCGGAAAATGCAGGGTAACCCGCTGACCACTTAGGTAAGGCGTATCCATTTCCTGATTAGCCGTAAAGTTGCCTTTCGCCGTTTCTACCACGTACTGATAGCTACGCCCCAGGTAAGTACTTACTTTAATAATACCGGGAAGCTCATTTTCCCCTGTCTCGTTGCCTTCTGTTCGAATGACCAAATCATCCGGGCGAATAGCGCCCTGACGAGCACCCGGTTGGGCAGTACCCTGATTACGCGCTACGCCGAACGAAAGATCGCCTGTATTCAGTCGAATACGATCCCCTTCTTCAGTACGCTCGTCAAAGCTTAGAAAATTATTAAACCCAATAAAACGGGCGACAAATTCGGTCGTCGGATATTTAAAAATGGTCGATGGAGCATCTAATTGTTCGATGTTCCCCTTATTCATAATCGCAACCTGGTCAGAAATCGAAAAACATTCCTCCTGATCATGCGATACATACACAGTAGTGATGCCCAGTTCCTGTTGAATACGGCGGATTTCCACACGCATATTTACACGCAGGTTAGCATCCAAGTTACTCAGAGGTTCATCAAACAACAGCAGATCGGGTTCAATCACAAGCGCTCGCGCAATCGCAACACGTTGACGCTGTCCGCCTGACAATTCACCGGGGAAACGTTTTTCAAATCCCCCTAGGCTAACCGTATCCAGCATGGTCATAACGCGGCGTTTCACATCATCTTCCTTTACCTTACGTAACCGCAGACCAAAGGCAACATTATCAAAAACGGACAAATGCGGGAAGAGTGCATAACTTTGGAATACAAAGCCGAAGTTCCGTTTATTCACCGGAACCCGAGTATAATCCTTATCGCCAAACAAAAATGTTCCTTGTTTAGCTTCGAGAAATCCTGCAATGAGACGAAGTGTGGTCGTTTTGCCACAACCACTCGGTCCCAGCAACGAGAGCAATTGCCCCCGTTCGAGCTGCAAATCGAAATCCTGCAAGATCAGTTGGTTGTCATAAGCGACCGATACGCGATCCAGAGTAAGCAGTGCCATAAGGTTGAAGCCTCCATTACCTTTTAGTGAAGTAAGACAATCCCATCAGTCGTTCAATCAAGAACATCAGAATACCGGTCAAAATCATCAGCATAACCGAAATCGCTGCAATCGTCGGGTCAAAATAATTTTCGACGTAAGTCAGCATTTGAATGGGCAGGGTGCTGAAGCCCGGTCCTGTCATGAAGACGGAGATGTCGACATTGTTGAATGATTCCAGAAAGGCAATCAGGATAGCCGCAATAATACCCGAGCGGATGTTGGGCAGAACCACCTTGAAAAAGGTTTCCAGCCGTCCAGCCCCCAAACTAAGCGCTGCTTCCTCAATCGCAAAATCAAAGTTAGACAAACTGGATGCAATGACTCTAATAATGAACGGCAACATAATCACCGTATGTCCGATCAATAGTCCAGCATATACTGGTAAATGGTAAACAATGATCAAATAGCGCAGCAGTGTAAAACCAAGAACGATACCCGGTATAAGCAACGGGGAAAGGAACAAAGCATTCAGTGCATCCTTCCCGCGAAACGAAAAACGACTAAGTGCATAGGCGGCAGGCATACCGATCAGCAGTGCCAAGATGTTGCCTAGCAGAGAGACGACAATGGACGTTTTGAATGTGGACATAAACAAATCCACTTCAAAAATATTTTCATACCAGCGCAAAGAAAAGCCCTGCGGAGGAAATTTTAATACCGTGCCCGGCTCGAAAGAAGTGACCGATATGATCAACAGCGGACCGAGCAGAAAGATGAAGACCAGCAGGCTAAAGAAGCCTAGTCCGTAATGTTTCTCCCGCATATCCACCTACCCCTTCGGATTGAGTTTATGGGCCGCCTTATTTAAGAGACCGACCACGATAAATGTAATAACAATCATAATTGTTGCAATAACAGAAGCTAAAAACCAGTCGTTTAGCGTCATCGCGTTCTGATACAAAAATGTAGCGATAACCCGCTGTTTTCCTCCAAGTAGTGCTGGTGTCGTATATGCAGTCAGGCTGCCTACGAAAACGAGAATACTTCCAATGATCAGGCCCGGCACAGACAGCGGAAATACGATTTTACGAAATGCGCTGAATCTGGAGGCACCGAGGCTCTGAGCAGCATGAACAAGATCACCGTCGATATTTTCGAGCACACCAATCAGTGAAATAATCATCAGTGGTAAAAACAAATGAACCAGACCAATAATCATCGCTGCCGGGGTGTACAAAATATTCAGCGGTTCATCTACAAGTCCTAAACCGATGAGCACGTTATTTAACAGCCCCTTGCGACCCAGAATGACCATCCAGCTGAATGACCGCACCACCGGACTCGTCAATAAGGGAAAGATAGCCAGCGCAAGCAAAATACCTTTACGACGCGGGGCCTTTTGCGAAATATAATAAGCTGTCGGGAAGCCGAGTAATACGCACACGAGTGTCGTTACGACACTGACTTCCAGCGTAGTCAGCAATATTTTCAAAAAATAAGGGTCCTTGAAGAAATGGAGATAGCCTTCTAGGGTGAATGAGCTGTTCTGTACGAAGGTCGAACCGATCGTCAACACAATCGGAATGACCATGAACACCGCCAGAAAGAGCAGACCTGGCAGCAGCAGCCAATACAAGTATGTTTTCTTCATGGGTAGCTCCTTGCGGTTATCAAAATGTTATTCCTTATTCAGCACCTGGATAAACAGCTCCAGAAAAGCTTCGCTGTCCACCTGTTCGCACACATTCATATTGGGGCTATGATTGAGGCGGTTCTGCACATCGCCCACCGTTTGTCCGTCACATATACGACTGGAGGTTTCCACGTCGACATACAACGACGAGGTATCTACTAACCTCGAATTCAATGCGACACCCACGGCAAGCGGGTCATGAAGCGCACACGCTTTTACCCCGTTGCGTTCTTCATAACGCTTGGTATAAACAGCCGTACTTTCAGCTACATAATTACGAATTGCAGGATGGGACAGACGAGCAATATGATCGGCAGTCAGCAGAGCCTTCCGTGTTACATCCAGTCCCACCTGTATCAACCGACCAAATCCTGCATGAAATACGATCCGTGCGGCTTCAGGGTCAGCATACATGTTGTACTCCGCTACAGGTGTAATATTGCCGCACCCGTGAATAACGCCGCCCATAAAAATGACCTCATCGACGTGATCCGTCAGTTCGGGACACTTCAGCAGCGCCAGTGCCAAATTGGTGAGCGGCCCGGTGCAAATGAGCGTCACTTCCCCCCGGTGAGCCATCACGGTATCAATGATGATATCCGGCGCAAAACCTTCGGACGCAGACATCGCTGGGACTACTCCACTCAATGCACCTCCAATGCCGTCTTCTCCATGGACACGGTGCTCGTGCAGACCTTTACGTATTAAGGGAGCCTCCGCCCCCCGATAAACCGGAATATCCGGTCTATCCAGAAGGTCGAGGATTTTGCATGTGTTCAATGTTGCTTGTTTAAGTGAAACATTACCGCATACCGTAGTAATCGCTTGAATATCCAGCTGACCACTCTTGGCGGCCAGTAAAATACCCAACGCATCATCAATACCTGTATCTACATCTAATATGACCTTTTTCATTATTGTGCAACTTCCCGGTTCCAGCGATCTGTCCATGCCTTGATATGATCGTTAACGAATTTCATATCCAGCTTGGTCAGCTTATTCACTACATCTGTACCGTACGTAATTCCTTCTGTATCCGCACCGGAAAGTACCACCTGCGTGTTCACCGGAGAATCAACCTTCGCCTTGGCGGATTTTTCTTGAACTTCCTTGCTCAGCTGCCAGTTGATAAATTCCTCAGCCAGCTCCTTCTGGTCGGAGCCCTTCACTACATTAATCGTGTTCATGACTGCGTAAGCACCTTCACTAGGAGCTACAAATTTCGCTCCTGGCACAGCCGCCTGCAAATCTTTGAAGTACATTTCCATGATCGGACCGCCCGCAATTTCTTGTTGACTAAACATGTTCACGAACTCGGACGTTTTGCTATAAAACTTAACGATATTCGGACTCAGCTCTTTCAGTTTTCCGAAGGCTTGGTCTTCATTAAACTCCTTACTACCCGCTACCTTGGAGGCTGCATCTACCATCATCGGTCCGGCAGTCGCCGTAATATTCGGCAAAGTCACGTTTCCTTTGAACTCAGTTCCCCACAGGTCAGCCCAAGAGGTCACATTCTTTTTCACCAGCTCCGGATTATAGGCAATACCAAGGCGTCCAACTGTATAAGCAGGACCATATTCCTCACCCAGCGGTGCTTTGGCAATATCATAAATTTGGTTCAGGTTCGGCACCTTGCTGCGATCCAGCTTCTCAAACAATCCCTGTTGGATTCCCTGTTGAGCATAATAATCAGACAGATAAATCAGATCGACGTCTGTGCTGCCTTGACTGATTTTGTTCAACCGTTCCGCGTTATTTCCAATTTCGACCACGATGTCAACGTTATGTTCTTTTTCAAAAGGCTCGTACACTTCTTTGTTAAAAAAGTCCTCGGAAAAGCCCCATGTGGAAATAACTAGTTTCTTTTTTCCATCAGCTGAACCATCTTTTCCATCTGTCTGACCGCCAGTAGCATTGCTGCCGCAACCTGCCAGTACCACGGATGCCAAGGTCACAGCCATAAACCCTTTAAACCATTTTTTCATATGAAACTCCCCCTATTTTTTTATTATGCACACCTTATGACACAAAAAAGAAAAGTACTCTTGTAAAACAAGAATACTTTTCTTCGTAAACAAAGAATAAGTTGATCCCGCTGCGCGTTATAACAGGTTCTCCCCTCAGATAGATCCGAAGCGAAAAGCCGAATATCCAATTTTATTAGGATTCTTTCAGTATGATGTTCGTAATTGCCCACTGCGTTGCTGAATCATAATCACGCAGTAAAGCTTCTATATCGAGCTCCATATCCTCAATCAGCTTCTCGCGAAGTCTCTTCTTGTACAGCATGGACATTCGGAAATCCACTTCCAGCTTCAAGCCGGGGGCTTCCACTTCCAATGCCGCCGAGCGTGGAGAACGCCGGTGCTTCGCCACAAAGGTAACAATGTTGTTCTCAACGGTGGCCCGCAGTAGCGTGGTCCCGAAGCCGAACAGTTCCTTTGAAACTTCATTGTAAATCTGGCACATCCGCTTCTTGCTTTCGTTACTGTCGAGCAGCGTCATGAACCCACCCTCATCAGCATATTACGTACAATCAATCTTTCAACACGATAGATTATACATAAATATGCGATAAATAGCAAACAAAAATCCCTAATCTAATAACATATGATGCGAAAAAGCGAACAATATGTCGAACTTTGTAGCTTTTCAACATTTTTACACTTTTTCGTCTAACCCTTAAGTTTTCGAACACTGCTATATTCCCCGCAGGAAAATTAAAGTAGACTACAAAGTCGTTATCGTCACCTCTCTGGGAGAATATTTTTTTCTACTACTATATATGTAGTTTTTATTTAAACGCATTTAACCGTACCCCGCGGGAGTCCCCTAGCGATTGTACGGTTTTTTTATGTTATGTAGCTGACTGGCCAGATGGGAACCCCTTCAAGAAAAAGCCGATTGAATCCACGAGGACACTACAAGAGTAGCTGGCCACAGCAGCATAAAGTTAGCTATGATATACGCCTTCTTAAAAGCATAACGATGATAAAAATACCAACAGCTCCATGAGATAAATACTCCTATCGGGTAGCTCATTATGACATAGGCAAAAATATAACTGATGAGATAATCTCCAGCTGTTGGTGCATCGAAAGAAAATGCGACCACCATCAGCATGGCCGGATAGGCAAACAGCGTTAAGCCATAAACGATATTCAATATAAGTAAAATGACAAATGCATTTTGATCTTTCATGATGTTCTCCTAACTATTGCAGTCTGCCTGTATCACCATTGTGCAGCCCGTTTGCGTCTCTCCTCACGCCGATCAGCTTCTTCCATTTTCCGAATATAACGTTTCAACTGCTCTTTATGATCATCCAATTCCTGTATTCGTACAGTTGTGCCTTGGAGAAACGCCTCCATTTTACGTGTTAATTCAGCAGCCGATTCGCCCCTCCAGTCTTGCAGACGACCATATATATTTCTCATCTGCTGCTCCTGATGCTGAAGTCTTTGCTTTAGCTGCTCGCACTGCTGTACAGCCCTACGCAGATCCCCCAGGCTCAAAGATATTCTACTCATCTCTTTTGCCTCCCGTTGTGTTCTTCCAGCTGCTCTTTTTATTGATCCACCATCGTAAATTCCTGGCCCTTGCGATCGATGTACTCTGCTATCTCTGTAATCGATTCCTGATACCAGCGATTAATCCGATCCAGTGTCGCCGTTGCACTATGCGCAATTGGGGTCAAAGACTGACTTTCACTTGTCCCGATATGAGCCTGAAATAACTGGATGGATGCTCGGGTATCGCTAGAAAATCCATGCAGGCTGGAACGCATCTGGTTAGCCGCATGCTTTAGCTCCTCAGGTGTTAATTGAATTGTACCCCCATTTTTGTTGCCTACAAAATATGCACCGCCATTGGAGCGACCATTCTGTTGTCCTACTCCCAGGATATTCACTCCCAGTGCATTAGCAGCAAACTGCCCGAAGGCCCCCATTTGTCCACCATAGCGTTCAACCAGATCGCCCATGACTTCCTTGAGCTCTGCTCGCGCGGCCAGCATCTGCTCGTATGCCTGCACCCGTGGATTGCCTTCCACCAATTGACCGTCCATGGTGTACAGTGGATTGCTGATATTGCCGTTTTCATCAAACGTAAAGTTTCCCATGCTATGAGTGTTCTCTCCACCTAATACAGAATTATAGAATTTGGTGAATGCATCTTGCTGCATCATAGGCAATGTAATCGGAACATAAACAATAGGAGTCCATTTGGGGCCAAGAAAAAGTCTTTCCAATTCGGTTTTTCTTTCCAAGGGAATTGAAACAGGAATAGTAAACTTGGCTACATTGGCAGTCTTATAATCACTCCCAATATGATACGTTTCCCCCACATGTTGATTAGCTTTAGTAGCCCCCCCACCAACGCTATCTCCGGGATGGGCAAAAGCCACATTAGTCTTCTTGAATTCTCCTGCTTGTACCCTCTTTTGAAGATCTTCAGGCAATAAATGTACAATGCTCGGAGCAGCAAAACTCACAGATGATAAACCATTCTTCACTGCAACATATTCTGCTTCTGCACCGCCTAAAGAATGACCTGTCGTAGATATTTCTGCAGCGGGGTATTTCTTCTTCACTTCGTCGTACAGTGTTTGAGCTTTTGTAAATTGATTATCCTGGTACTGGGCCTCATACTGATGAAATGAACTTTGTACCTGTGGGAGGGAATTTTTTATCTCTTCTTGATTATTTACATAATAATCGTGAACTTGATTTAAATTTTTCGCTCGTCCGCCCACAACATCGCTAATGTCCGTTCCTATGTCCATCGCTCTACTCCATATTGGTCTTCCTCCTGGTTCAGTTCCCCTATATCCTATAATCACCTGATTGCTATTCTCATTGTGAAAAACGGTCGCATCGAATCCAGAACCATTCGTGTCATGTAATAGTTTCTCGTCCAACTTAACAGCTTTCCAACCAGGTATGCTTTCACTCTCATAAGCCTTTACATCATTACTTCGCAAATATACTCTTTCTGCTATGTGCCAATAAGTCTCATCTGTGATATATTGCACCTTTTCCCCACCTTGTTTAATTGACCTATATATTATAAAGTTATAAAAAGCTATTACTACCAAAAAAGGAGAAACATAATATGAAAAAGAAAATCGGGGTTTATACCCTTATCCTGGTTTCCATCCTTGTAGGAGTTTTCTATTACATACAGTACACATCAAATGCAGAAAAAAAAGAACTTGTCCAAACTGTCGCTCTACCTCTTGGGAAAGAATATATTAAACAATACTATAGCGCAGACTTCATATTGAAAGATTATGAATTCAATGGCCCTTATGTTCACTCTACGGTTTTTCTTTATGGATATATAAAGGGACATGAGGGTCAAACAGTCTCCATCACCTATGACTATAAAAAAAAGGAAATCATAGATGTGAGTGGACCCGGTTGGTTCATCGATAGTCGGAATCCCAAAAAGAATAATCCCTAATTTTGAAAATTAAAATAATTACACAAAAAAAGCGCCCGTGATCAATCTCTATAAGGAAATACATTTTTCCAATCTAAGGAAGTAAAATCATTATAATACTTCCTATTTACTTGGGGTATAGTTGAAAGTAAAAATAAGTATAAAGTCGTTGGTTACTGCATTTCTGGTCGCGGTTCATACCTAATAACGATTAGGACTTTGTAACTGTATGTTAGAAGAGATTTGCGTATATGAACACAATTTTTAAACGTTGTACCGAGCTAATCCTTTTATTAAATAAATGAGCTATCCTACTATTATTATAAAAAGCAGTAATGTTATGAGTTTATAGTCAGGAGATACTAAGGAGAAGAATTCAACTTGAAGAAGAAAAAGGATTGGGGAAGCATCTTTATAGTAGTTTCAATCCTTGTAGGAATCTTTTATTACATGCAATATACGGAGGATGTACAAAAAGAAGAGTACGTCCAATCCGGCATACCTATCGGGCAAGACTATATTAGGAAATACTATAATGCTGAATTTATATACCAAAATAACGACTTTATTGGTAGTTACGTTAACTCTACCGTATATCTCCGTGGCTACATAAAAGGACATGAAGGCCAGATAATCTCAATAAATTACGACTATAAGAAAAAAGAGGTGCTCTACGTGACTGGACCGGATTGGTTCATCGACAGTAGGAATCCTAATAAGATTGTTCCGCCATTCTAAAATCAAGTCTGTATTCAAATAATTAGTCCCATTACAGATGATTTTTTCCTAAATATGAGGAAATAGTATCATTATAATACTTCCTGTTACTGAGAGATATTTGCAACAAAAATAAGAACCAAGTCATTGTTCACTGCATTCTGGTTGTAGTTCACATTAAATTATAAATAGCATGTTAGGGGAATGTTGCGTAAATGAACACAATCCTTAAATGTTGCACAGTTCTCATCATAATATTAACCATTCTGGACGGTTGTGGTTTTTCTACCGTTCAAGAGGAAGAGATAGTGGAGTCTGCTACTACTGTCAGTATCAAATATATTAAAACTCACTATAATACGGATTTCGTATTAAGTAATTACAATATTGAAGAAAACAGTGTCTTTGCAAGAGTACATCTTTACGGCTATATAAAAGGAAACGATACAGACTTAATTAGGATATCCTATGACTTGGACTCAAAAGAAATCGTCAATGTTACGGGACCGGATTGGTTTATTGATAGTAAGGTTATAGATAAGAATGCACCTTATTCCTAAGAAAGCGTATAGCATATTTAGCTCAATTTTAAGGAGAATATTTCAACTTGAAAAAGAAACAACTATGGCTTTTTGTCTTTATATCACTTGTCATTCTGGTAGGAGTTTTCTATTACATGCAGTACGCATCGAATGCCAAAAAAGAAGAAATCGTTCGGACAGGCATACCCATCGGAAAAGAATACATTAAGAAGTATTATAATGCCGATTTTGTTTACCAAAATAACGAGTTTATTGGCAGTTACGTTAACTCTACCGTATATCTCCGTGGCTATATAAAAGGGCATGAAGGCCAAATCATATCTATTGCTTATGATTATAAAAAGAAAGCAGTGCTTAGTGTGAGCGGACCTGCTTGGTTCATCGACAGTAGGAATCCTAAAAAGAATTCAGAATATTGAACCATGATTGCAGAAAAGGCTCCCTAGGAGCCTTTTTCAGTCATCGTTAGTCATATTTAACGCTATTCACCTTTGGTGCTTGCTTAGTTACATGAATAAAAGGATATTCACCTTTGCTTATTTTACGTTTCCACTCTTGTATCATGTCTTCTTGGGTAGGCGGTTTCTCATTCACGATTGCTCCTGTAGTTACTTTAGCCATGGTTTACCCTCTCTTGGTGGTTTTAGTTATTGCGTCTTTATCTTTTCTCCAGTCATTTTGATGTTACCATCCATTTCTACCAAACTCGTTTTACATTTTAAACCGATAGCATCCTTCGCGGTGACCTGTATTGTATTACCTGCGTTGAATACCAGGTTCCCGTCGGCTTTTACACGAATATCCTTTTTGCTTCGCAGTTCAATTCCATGGTCATCCAGCAGTCGAATCACCACTTCATCGTCGTTCCCCGTGATTAAAATTTCATTTTTCTCAAAAATAATAGCTTTGCGGTACTTGGTCATAAAGATCTTCATCGACGGGTCCTTAATAAAGTCACCGCCTTTGGATCTCTTTCGGATCGAGTGGGTCACAATGGCATCTTTTTCTGTAGAGGTCGGAAAGTAGATATCTACAAAGTCAAACAGCTCTGGCATGCAGTACCATCCGGTATTCCCTTCCGATGTATAAAATGTAGCCGTTGGAAAAGCGCAGGTTTCCTTGACGTTAGGCTTGACCTTATCCATTTCATAAAAGAAAACCTTCAAATGATCCTGTTCAATTCCAATAACCTTGGACTTCAACGAGATGCCACGAATGCTCTCATTTACAATCAAATCCTGCTTCATTCCATCCGATGTAGTCAGCACATATTCATGCCACAAAGCACTATGGCGTATAAACGCAACCGATTGCAGGACGTATAATGCTTTCCCTTTAAATTTAACCTCCGCCCCAATTTGCAGCAAGACATCTCTAGCCCCTGTCGTTTGTACTTTATAATATAGAAGGTTGCCATCCTTGCTGGCTCCTGGTTTGGTTTTTCTGGTCATGGAGTAGTTATACTGCCTGAGCTCAGGCTGATTGACGCCATCCGGTAATCCAAAATAAAACTGAGGTTTTTCACCAACCGGATCAGGTATTAGTCCCCAACCGAGCCGAGACGCTATACGTTTCAGAAACGACCAGTCCGTTTCATCAAATTGCATCGTAAATTCCTGTAAAAGCTGATCCTTCAACCGGCTCGTACAATTGGCTTTGGGATAGGATTTGAGCACGTGTTCAAGCAATGCTTGCAGCTTCATCTTTACATTTTGAAAAGATTGTCTATGAGGTATTTCATCCATCTGGCATGTATAGGAGAGGGCCTCGACGACCAAATAGGCTACATTGGATACCATCTTGATTCTGAACTGCGTGACTAATCCCCTAAATAATACAATCTGCTTCTGATCATCATTCATATAAGAAACAACTAACTTCGCCCCTGCCTCCATATGATCTGTATATTCTTCCATTTGAGCACCCGTTAACACACCTGTCAAAAAGACTTTCACATGCTCATTCATTTTCTGTACAACTTTAACTTTCGGATTTTTAAGAGATAAAACTGTTCCATTATACTTGATGATTGGATATCCCATGTTACCGCTCCTCTATGTCGGTTAGTTTACGTTTATCCGTTGTTTGCTTACGTATTGAATGACATCTTTAATAGTTTGATTATGTCCCTGATCGTTAAGAGTCTCATCTAATGCAGGAATTGTGGTAAAAGTTTTATTTTTTTTCTGAAAATAAATGTCCGCTATAGGGAATTGGTCAACTCTACCAGGTCCATGAATCCCGTTGTCAACATCGGCAATGATGATAACATCCTTCAATCCATCCTTATTCACATCCTTGAAGGCCACTGCTTCTACTCCTCCGTAACGTGCAACCCACTCACGGTTCCCGTAGAAATCGGGGAATGGATACAGAATATGTCCTTGGTCATCCAATAGGAAGAAAAAGAATTTACGAAAACCTTCCGTATACCCATATGTCGATACAAACCGTACTTTCCCAAAGCCTTCGAAAGTAGTTTGAAAAGACTGCGACTCTTCAATTTCATATTGGTCAGTATTCAACTTTTCACCGCCAACTGTGGAAACAGACTGATCCTCAACAGAACTTAACTCACTCCATAGTTCCTCATTTCGCCTAATATTCTCTGGAATTTGTGCAAAACGAATTTCATACTCCGCATGGTCCCCTACCACATGTGCCATAGGTACACTCATCCCTAACGAATCATTTGTGAAATAACTAAACGATTCCATTTCTACTTCCGCAAGCGAACCTTTGGTTACATCCGCATTTGTTAACAATTGAATCAAATCATCTTTTGTGAAATCACCAATTAACCCTTGTTGCTCCGGCTGAACAGCTGTAATCTTCCCGCTTTTTATAAGCTCAATAAAAGGTTTCTCGACTTTTATCAGATCTCTCAATTTTATTCTTGAAACCTGCTTCATATCCAGGTTCGTGGTATAAAACATATAAGTAGGATAGGCTGCGTCCTTCATATAATGAATACCCGTATATTGAACGCTCAAGAATCGTTCACTCTGTCGTTTGATCTCATAATCAATTTCGACATGGACTCCAGAATTGGAATCCGCATAGTTTTGTAATCCTTCTAAAGCATCAGCCTTAAGAATTTTGTTTAAAGATTTCTGCTTTGCAATATCCTTGAGTTTTATAATTTGAGGGTATTTAATCACGATCCCATTTTTTGAATATTCCTCTTGAATGAGTTCATAGCTTTGCCGTTCACTATGAGTATTCAAGGCGGTGCTATACTCAGAATCAATACGGACTTCTCCACTTTTGGAGAACTCAATGATAAGGTTTTGTTCAGAATCATCACTGTTTATGAAAAAACCATCGCCGTGGTCTAAAACCTCGATACCTATGCTATCATGTTGTCGACTCTCTAAAATAATGGGCTCATTCATATCCTTGTTCAATTCCCACGCATTCGGGAGCTTCATCTTACCTACATTTATGCCTTTCTCCGTCCACTTTTGTCCAGACAACTCCCACAGATCAACAAATACGGGGTCTGGATGATATATGGAGACATACCCCCCTAACCACAACTGTATTCCTTGGTCTGAATCCCGAACCACGAAGTCTGTAGTCAATTCTGGCCCGCCATCCTCAATCATCTGGGCATGTACAAGTCGTTTCGTACTCCACCACTGAATAAATGTGTATTTATCTCCGATTGTACCTGTCACCGTTTTAGGTGCTCTATAATTCACAACCCTAACGTTGAGCTGCCCGCTTTTTAACGGAAACGATTTTGTTAAGATAATGAGATTATTCTCGAACTTTTCTACTAATTCTTCATCCTTCATTTCTACACTTTCAGGCTCGTTTAACAACGAATTAAGTTCCTGTATGAACTCCTCAAGCTTATTTTGTCTGGTATCAAAATCCTTATTTTCATCGTTGACTATATGGAGTTTTTTCACTAACGTGTCCAGCTTTTTCGAATAGGTAATCGTTTTATCGTCATTTTGGAGAGAAAGTGCATGAGTTGTTTCAGTTGCTGGAGAATCCTGTCCCTTCATGCACCCATTCAGCACTACACAGGAAATGAGTAATAACAGGACGCAAGAAGCTCGCCCGTACTTCAAGTAATTCATGCTGGATATCACACTTTCTACAATTTATCATTCATCTCTATACTCATAATCTTCCACTTGCCTGATTGCTTTTCTAATGTAAACGTAATTTCCTTTTTCGCTCTTTCTTCTAATGAATTATCTTTCACCAAAAATATTTTTCGGTTATCATTGCTACTAACCTCATTAATACTCAGTTCCAACACCGGGTAAGATAAATATGCTAAACCGGAAAGATCGACAGCATCCTCAAAATCATACGTTTGCCTTGCTGCCGGATCGGTAAGCTGGTCCATTTCAGGAAAAGGTAAATCAAACCACTTCATAAGATAATCAACTTCCAAGTAATTCAGTATCACAGCCTTAGGACCGCTGGGATATACAAACTTTTTACTTTTGTTTGAATACAGAATCTCCTTTTTTTCTGGTCCTGTTCCATCATATTTTTGATAGACCACGATGGTATGCTCCTGAGTATCGCTAAATTCATAATAATCTACACTTTCAAATACACCGTCATGATCGGTATCCTTTAACGTTCGAATTCCTTGTCCAGTAGCATTAGGAAAATCAGAATTTATACTCTTGATATGATTATTTTCCAAGGTGTATATGGAGAATCCCTCTGAATAAGCCCCTCCGTCACCTATAGAGTATACAACGATAAATTTTTGGTCTGTTTGATCGAGCTTCATGATTTTCACATCTGTATTTAGATGCACAACTATAACCGGGTCATCTAGTTTATCAATGATGTGATAGCCATGATCCTCTTCCCGGACTACAAATATATTGTAAATGTCTTCTTTTTCTAATCCAAAAGCAAGCACATATTCCGGCTTTCCATCATGGTCCAAATCTTCTTTTATTATTTTTTGAAGCTGCTCATTTTGGGGTTGGATTTTCTTTATAAACTGATCTAATGTGTTAGAATCTGTGGCGTAATTTCCATTTCTTTTATTTACCGGTTTCACAATATTGCTATTTCGATCTTGTTCTTGAGCAGCAGACTCTGGTTCAGTCACAGCTTTTTGCTCTATCACTTGAGTGCTAGGTTTGGTGGAATCAACTGCTTGCTGCTTCTCATTCGTAGGCTTTTCAGAACATCCATTCAATAGCAGACTAAATAACAATATTAAAAATAGTATTTTATTTTGTTTTATAAAGTTGATTTCAAAAAACTCCCTTTTTGTATTAATCACTGTACGTTTATTCGTTGTTTGCTTACGTATTGAATGACATTTTGAAGTGTTCGGTTATGTCCAGTTTGATTGATACTCTTATCCAATTCAGGCAGGGTAGTGTATGTGTTATCTTTTTTCTGAAAGTAAATCCCCGCGACAGGCAGTGTCTCTATTCCGTGTGCATTAACTCCGGTGATATAATCAGCAATAATAACAATATCCGTACGTCCATCCTGATTCAAATCCTTAAAACTTACTGCTTTGATCCTATCAATCATTTTACCGTTGTTACCATAAAATTCGGGGAATTCGTACAGGATCTTGTTTTCCACATTTTTGTCACTGTTAACTTCCAAAAAAAACTTTGCGTGTATCAGATCATTTGCTTCCTCATCTTTTAAAGTGGATATAAACTTTACATCTCCCCATCCATTAAGAGTGGTGGTAAATGATTGTTCCCTTTGAATAGTATATGGTTCTAGATCAGGGTCGGGCTGAGCACCTTCTTCTACATAGTCAGCACTACGTTGCTGCTTTACGGATTTCTCCATATTATATTCTATGAAGATATTATTTACTTTCTCTGTTTTAGTATCCCAATTAATACTCAAATGTTGGCCATCCTTGGAGTAAATTACATTACCATTTTTCACAATACTTGGTTGTCCGTAAAGTTGTAGTACTTTGCCAAGTGTATCACCGATTTTCAATCCTCTTTTAGTCTCAAACTTGGGATTTTCCAAGCTCACGGCTACTAGATAACTTTCACCATCAACTAGCTCCTCCCCTTCAAGTTCAATTTTAGATAAGACTACAAAATCAATTTCTGGATCTTCATAGTTAGGATAAGACAAGCTCCATCTTCTATATGTTCCATTCCCACTACAATATCCTCTGTTGTTTGCTTCAAATCCCTCACTGTATCCCCACTTATGGATAAGTTCCTTAATATCCGTATTCCTATCAATTTTGTGCGACCGATATGATATTGTGAAGTCCTCATCCTGAAGGGGCTTTGGATCGGCAGATACAACATTTTTGGCTTTGTCTGTTCTTTTCTTTGGATAGTAGCTAGTGCTTTCTTGCTTTGCTTTAGCAGTAGCTATTTTCCCATTGTTATAAGTATTGATGTCTGAGAGACTACATGCAGTTACTCCTAAAGTCAAAAAAATCAATATAATAAAAAAAATAACCGTAACTTGGCTTGTACACTTGGTTTCGTCTTTTCGAATTTCAGCTTATCGTTCCCCCGTTACTGTCCATTTCTTAATCTTATTACCATGACTATCTTGGGCATTTCGAAGTACTTTGAAGGTAATAGCAGGAAGTTTTATACCTTCTGCGTTAGCAATATTTTGAGCTGTGCTTTTACTCATACTTGATAGATATAAGTCATAATTATCGGCCTCTTTATTACTTAGTTTGTTATAAATGGATCTTACATCCTCTCCCCATGTACCATGACCGGCATATGGCCCATAATCTACTCTTTTCGAGTTCATTCTTACAATCGGTGTTTTCCAACTGCAGTATTGGTATATATCACCTTTACCTTTAATCCCCTCCAAATTGTTGTTTTTAACTACAACTTGTCTAAATTCCTCACCATAGTAAATATATCCTAATACTTTGCCAAATATTAAATTATGTGCCTTCACCAAATCCTTTGCATAATTAGTCTCGACACCATGCTGGCCATCGGCTGCTCGATTTGTACTACTCGTATTAAAGCTTCCCGTCCCTTCCTGAATAATAATAGCTAACAAAAGACGTGGGTCAATCTGAATATGATACGTTTCTTGTATGCTTTTTGTAGCTTCCCACAAACTGTGCAGCTTTTCCTGATTCCATTTCTGCTTAGTAAATTTTTTTGAACACTTTTTGAAATATTTCTCAGCTTTAGAACTACCGTTATACTGGAATTCAGCAGGTATCCATTTTCCAGCCGGAGTCTTTATGTTCGTTTTTGTAGCTTCATCTTTCGATTCGGTGGTAACGGGTACTTCCGGTGGTGCTTTAGTTCTCGTATCGATCAAACCTAGCTTCTCGCGAATAGCTCGTCCCGCTTTCTCAGCAGCTAACTTTTCCATGATATTTCCGCTCGCTTCAGCCGTCATCCAGCGGACGGTTTCTTTTTGCATCTGCTCTTGGGCCCACTTGGGCATCGTCGCCATTTCGCGTAGCTTGCTGCGAAGGCCTTCTGCCAGCTTTTGCGCTTTGCGCATGCCGACCTCGTCGCCATTTGCTTGAGCAATATACCAATCTTCTTTATATTTACGCAGCCAAGATTGAGCCCAGTCGGGATAATTCAGTTTTTGTTTTTTCTGTTCTGCTGCAAGATCAAAAGCCTTTGCTTTCCTGTGCGCATTAGCGGTTGTTAAAGCTTTCAACATAGGTGTTGCACCAAACGTTGGTTCTTTCCACTTCATGTGCCTTCTCCTTTGTTAGGAATACTAAAAGAATCGTATCTCTGACATACAGGTATCGTGATATTTGGTTCCTCGCTCTACGGCCTCAATCGTTATTTTCACGAAAGAGGTATGAATGGGGTTATCAAGAAATTGGTTGCTTATAAAATCATTATCTATCATCAAAGTCTGTCCATTTGAAAACTCCAGTTTCATTCGTTTAGCTCTATTATTTGATTGGAAAGCTTTGGATGACTTGGCTAAACCATTAATAAGTTCAAACCCCTTCAGTTCTTGCATAGAGCCGAAATCAATTTTGATCCACTCCCCGATCCCGTCTCCTTTAACGCCTTCACACCAGGCTGTACTCGCATCTCCATCCATGATGTTTTGGGCAGCATAGGAATTTCCTGCTTGGTCTGGAAGTGTAGAAGAAGCAATGATTTTCTGTGCCCTGATTTTCTTTCGATACTTCATTAAATCCGTTGTTGTCTGTACCCATTGTGTAGGGGACACGTTATAGCCTATCCTGTGGAATAGATTGGAGTATTTTATAGGCAGACCTGTTTGAATATCTTGTTGTTGCATTTCACCCTTTGAATTCACATAAGCAACTCTTTGGTTATCCAAAGTTATAACAGGAGAGTCTGTTGCTTTCATTAGTATCCTCTTCTCTCCTGTTCTAATATTGAGCAAATACGTCTTATCAAGATCGTAAGAAGAGAGCAGTAAATTATCGTTATAAAGCCACTGTTCAATCTGTATTCCCTCTATCCCTAGCTTGATTTGTTGAATTTGCTTTTTCTTAGACAAGTCATAGATCAATACATTATGTTTACGATCTACAAGGGCAAATTGGTTACCGTCAGGTGAAAACACTGGAAGATCGAGATAGTGACCATCATTTAAACGCCCCAATGCTTCAGTTTTCTGTCCTCGGTTCATATAATAAAAAACGGCAGCATCATCTGTGTAAACACATTTGCGTAAGTCAGGAGACATAACAGCGTAGTCCCTATTCGGCACCTTAAATTCATATAATTTTTTTGTAGTAGATAAATCAAAAATTTTAATAATTAAATAATTTAAATCCTGCGACTCTCTACATAAAGCAATCCGCCTGCCATCATCCGAGAACCTAACCAGATACAATTCTGATTCAGGATACGCTGCACCTTCACTTGCATATAATCCATCTATAATGTCATCTAACTCAATATAGGTATTGCCTGTAGGATCATCCATGTCAGCGAGATAATCCATGGGCATGTTTCCATTTTCCGCTTCAAAAAGCAACCAATTTACAGCCTTTTTTGCTGGAGGAAGTTTTTTGGACTGAGAGACAGAAGCATGAGTGTTCTTCCGCTCCTGTACTACTTTTTGGCCCTCATTCGATTGTATACACCCGCATAGCATGGAAAAGATCATGACGAATAACGCAATTTTACTTATCCATACCGCAGTTTTATTTCGCTTTCTACTGCTCATCACAATAACTTCAGCTCACCTATACAAGTATTGGGGAAATCCGTGCCATTTTTGACTTCTAGAATGGTAGCTTTAACGAAAGATGTCCGTATAGGTTCATCGAACTTGAAGCGGGTGTCATTATTCTCAAGCACCACAGATTGTCCATCCGAAAAATCAAGTTTCATTTTTTGGATTGCATTTATGTCTAAATACTTATTGTTAACTCGTATAATACCGTCAACCATCTCCAAACCTCTGACCTCTTGAGTTGAACCCAAATCTATAGTTACTGTTTCTCCTATTCCGCCTTCCTTCGTTCCTTCACACCAAGGGGTTAAATTATTATCGTCCGTTAAATTGTTCACATTAAAAGAATAGTTACTCCGATTAGGAAGTGTAGAAGAGGCCGTAACCTTTTTCACTTTGACCTTGTTGCTATATTTCATATAATTGATTTTTGTATCGATCCATTGTATTGGGACTACCCAGGTTCCTTCGCCATTTACAATGGACGAAACATCTTCTTTTTTTCCACTAGCTACATCAATCATGAACATTTTTACAACCTCATCATCTGCCAGAACCAATTTTTTTTGATCTGGGGATAAAATAAAATCGCCCTCATTTTTAGTTATAAACTGTACTTTTCCAGTGGGTATATCTAGTGAATAAATATCGTTTATGAAAGTATTATCTTTTTTATAAGTGGTATAAATAAGTTGGTTCCCCTGATCCCATTGCATAATACTCGAGACATCAGTACCTGCAAGCAGAAGCTTCGTACCACTATCACCAGATAGATCAAGCATTACGATCCCTGTCTGATCATCCACAAAAGATAACTTGGTGTTATCCGGTGAAAACACTCCCTGAGCAATATTGCTAATATCCGCTTTCCCTTTGTTAGTCTTCAATTCTGTAGTTCTTTTACTTATTGCATCATATAAATACAAACGTCCATCCATTACATATAAATATTTACTTAAATCAGAAGAGACAACAGGATATTGAGCAGCTGGCGGCAATTTAAACTCTCGTTCTTTTTCTCCAGCATCCAGATTGTACACTTCAATAATGAGTGACTCCTGTGGTTGCTCCCCATAAACATCTCTTATAATCGCCATACGACTGCCGTCACTTGTTATTTTCCCGACATATACTTGTGAACCCCGATATTTTGTACGTTCCTCCTTAGTTTCCATGGTGTCAATTAGGTCGTCGATACGAATATTAGTTTCTCCAGTAGGATCATCTAAATTGGTTAAGAATTGAACTCGATCTTCTACGCCTTCTTGACCATTCAAAAGCCAACTTGCTTTTTTTTCAGTTCCTTTTGTAGCATTCTTACTTACCTTAACTTCATTGGTTGAAGGTATATTGGGGGACTGAGAAGATGTGAAAATATCCCCTCTTGTGGTTGCTGTACATGCAGATATCAATACTGAAAATACAATAATCAAAGCTGCTTTTATATAACGCATGATTTCTCCTTTCTTATAACACTCTTTATAAAGTTTCCTCATTAAGCGGGTTGTCTCATTTCCTTTATGCGATTCTGTACTTCTTCATTCCTACTTATTTTTAATGGATCCATCGTCTTGGATAATACGCTTAACTGCTATTACGTTTGTATATATACGACCGTAAGACCCCTTCCAATCTTTGCTTAATTTATCTATCGTTACATTATGAGAAGGCTTTTTATCTGAATCTATTTCACTAGGCTTAGTTGCGTTACCATGCTCGTGAATAAATTCCCCATTCCCGATATACATGCCTACATGATTCGGCTGTCTCCCCGTTCTTTTTTTCCAATCAAATAATATTAAGTCACCTAACTTCAAATTTTTATAATCTCCACTGGTTCGTAAACTTTTGTGGTCAACCTCTGTTCCTCGATTGATTTGGTCTCTTGTAGTCCCCCCTATACGCTCATTTAATATGGTAAAGTACACCGAGGAACTAAAATCAGAGCAGTCCATATATTCAGGAGGGTTGTTGGGGTCAAGCTTCATCGTTCTGATTTTAGTATCCATACAGTAAGGAATCTTGCCTAAAAACTTCTTAGCGAATTCTACAATTGCTTTCCTTTTCTCCTCGGCAGAACTGTTGGATGGAGTAGGCTTCGTTTCCTCCTTCGTCGGCTTTTCAGGAGTAGTCGACGGCTTCTTGCCCGGTTCCGTTTTCGTTGTTGTCGTCGTTGGAACAGTCGGCGTTGTAGCCTTGCTAACCTTAGGCCATGGAAGGATGCCATTGGCTACTTGATGCAGGTACACCGCGAGCACATCACGACCATAGCCCTTATTCTCCAGGCCGTATTTTTTCGCAAAATCATGCAAAGCGGCGTTAAGCTCCTTATCCCAATCGCCTGTAGCTGGAAGCTTGTACGAGAAGCTGTCTGGATACTTCTTGGCAAGCTTGTTCAAATTCTCCCTGGCAAGCTGGCTGTTCACGCCATACTTACTCCGCAGAGCAGCTGCTTCCTTGGCTAGAGCCTTTTGATCAGCAACGGTCAGCTTATGGGCTGCATCTGAATATTGCCCAGACAGCTCCTCCAGCCGATTCGCATCCAGATAGGATTGGGCTGAATGCCCACGAATCAGCTCGTTGATTAGCACATTGTCACGCAGCTGGTTCGCGAGAAGATGCATCTGCTTTTGCTTGGCCTTGTCGTTTGCGCTATGCGCTTCCCACCACTGGGACGTGTATTGGTGCATTTGCGCTCTGGCCCAGGCAGGCATACGATCTATTTCTGCCACCTGCTGACGCAATTGTTTGGCCTTGGCTGCTGCTTCCTTGGCCCCCTTTTTGTCCCCTGCTGCCACGGCTTTGTAGTAGTCCGTTTTATATTGGAGCAGCAAGTCCTGTACCCATTGCGGATATCCCTTCCCCTTTAATTCTTGAATTAGGGATTTATAGGCTTTCAGCTCTGCATCAGGCACCTGATTTTTCATGAGCTTACTAGCCTTGATATGAAGCGTTCCATCAGTTCGGATATAACTGCTTTTGCACGTCAGAGATATTTCGCGAGTAGCGTTCATTTGTACTCTTTTGCCGTGCAGCACCAGGTCTGTATCGGCGTGAAAGGTGAGATCATGATGACTATACACGTGAATACCGGATGCAGGGTTTAAGCGCACAAGTATCTTTTCTTTTTGGGTGGAAAGTGCCACTTCTTTGTCATCGAATCTCGCCACTTTTTGAGTTTTGGTTTGAAATAGCTTTCTTGACGGCTTGCTGATTTCATCTCCTTTGTAGTCTCTCTTACGCAGAGATTGGACTACACGAGCTTCCTTTTCTTTGTTAGATGGAAAATACAAATGGACATGATCCCCTAGCTCAGGCATGCAATGCCAACCAATCCCATCCCCGGTATACATGGTGGGGTATGAAAACCAGCAACCCTCAACTTTGGACTGCATAGAATCCACGGACAAGTGAAGTTTAACGGATTCGTTTTCACCATCTAAATCAATGACTTTCCCTTCAATAGAGGTACCTTTGATTAACGGGTTATGTATAACCTCCCTCGGGATGCCTGCTCCCGGAACGAGAACGTAGCCATAGGTCATAATGCCTTGCTTCATCTCTGCATGAATCTGATCAATAACCCAATGCTTTCGTTGAAACACGACGACATCTCCAAGTTCAAAACGCTTCGTATCCTCTACTTCAGCATATGTATACTCTGGACCTGACTTTGTTTTTTGGAGGGAAAAGTTAATGCTGCGCAGTTCACCTTTCACCTGTTCTTTCGAGGTACCTAACCATAGTCTCGGGAACACGGATGTAATCTCGGCAATGAGTCCAGTTTGCAGATGAGAGGCCATTCTTTTTAGAAACTCCCAATCACTTTCCCCATACTGAATAATAAAGCCGTCCAGTTTTTTGTCGCTGTCCGTCAGGTCAATAAAATCCCCGTGTGGATAGGCATCTATGAGTTCGCGAAACATTTGGTAATACGTCAAGTTGCTATTTTGAAACGAACGGTTTTTCCTTTGTTGATCCATCAGATATGTAAAAGAGGCAGCCTCGATGTACATGTGATATACGCCATTTTTGAATGCAATTCTAATATTGGTGACGATTCCTTTAAAGATGCTAACTGTCCCTCGGTCTTCATCCGTCTCATATACCTCTAGCACATCTTCATCGTAAGCTAATCCATCATACTTTGCATGATCCTCATCCGGTATGAGAGCAGTAATGTACACCTTGCCGTGCTCATTTATCTTCTGTGTCAATTCAAAATCAAGTAGCCGGATAATTTCATACGGTGCATTCACTCTAATATTTCCATAAGTCAGCATAGTTCCTGCCAGTCCCATCTTACTCCCCCCGGTTGCTTTTCATGTGATGCAAATCCTACAATCTGTTAACTATTCCTGCCCGTCTGTGGTGAACGAGATTTTTCCACACCACATGCATAAGTTCGTGGAGCAGCTCATCAGAGCCAGGGATTGATCTACGTATACATCCTTTTTTCCATTCAACCAAGGCATAGAAACGCTCGGTTTGCAGGGCTGCGGAATGATTTTCCCGGAATTTCCTTTGTTAGCAGAAGAGACTGCAGGATTATGCATACTACGGCACTTTCCGAAAGAAGGGATATGCGTCTGCGGGTGAAAATCCTGAATACTCCCTTGCAGTTTGTCGCCAATACTAATCCCCCTGTTAGCTGAAACACTAAATCTTCCCGTATGACTTCCATAGCTACAATGTATCTGTGCCCCATCCACTACATAGCTCTCACTCATTCTTGGACTCTCCTTTGTATAGATGGCCCCTCTGTATCGACCTTTTGTAATTTCAAGCCTGCCAGATTGAACTTCAAAATACATTCAGCCACATCAAGATCTACAATGATATGATGATTGGCATCCTGAACCCTGAATATTTTATGTTTCTCTACTTTATATTCATCTAGAATGATTTTCTTCAGTGTACCGTCCCTATGATATTCACTACGTGGTGAATAAACATATCAGGCTAGGCGGATTTGCCAGCCAATACCTTGTTTGCTGCATTCGCTGCATATCGGCAAAAACAACCAACTTCCAGCTTAATCCGGATTGATATATATCAAATATTTCCTTTAGTTGTTCCGAAACGATGGATACCGGATGCTCTATAAAATCAATATAGTCCGCATCACCTGATACATAAAATTGTAAAATAGATTCTTCATCGGCACATGATGAGCCTTCTGCCCATTCCAACAACTGCCTGCGATTTGTCTCTACTGGATACATATACTCCGTAATACGATTATCCTGTTGAATCATGTAGTACTCCATAAGCTGTTGAATACACCACCTCACTGATTCCTTTATACTCCCCTATTCTTACTTCCAAATCGTCCTCACATTTCAAGGCCTTGAATTCAGGTAAATGTACAGCCTGCTGAATAGCATCTTTCGCTAATTTCAGAACATATTGATGGAATTCCCCTGTAGCCTGGAGTACAAATCGCTCCACATCAGGCTGAAAAATCTTATTCATATAGGGTTTTCGAAGCTGATTCAATTCATCCTCCAATTCTCCCAAAAAGCTGAATGCCCAGCCTGCATCATAGATTCCATAACAAGGTTGAGGATCAAAGAACCAATTTTTATCATAGGCTTCGACGACATAGTTATAGTTGCGATCCATCAGATACGTGCGCCTCATAGAATAAGTAATGTATCCGATCCTTGTCTTGGCCACTTCTGCAGAATGGGCTTGCAGGCAGATCGATTGAAAGGATTGAATAAAAGAAGAGATGAGCTCTTCTTTTATTTGTTCATACAAAGACGCTGCTTGATGTAATTTCTGGTTCAATGCATCTTCTGCATAGGTCTTAAGGAAGTGTTGTAGGGCTTCCTGTCTATTCATAATTCCACCTCTGAACCTATTATATAGAATATTTACATGATATTACTGGTTCTATCCTCCTATTTTATTACACAATTTTCATATCATGAGATTACATATGAATGTATGAAAACAGAATGAAAATAATCATATTTTTTCGTGAATGTGTAATAATATATGCAAAAATTCTCCAAGAAAGGCCAGCATTAGACCTACGGAATGAAGGTTTGTGCAAGCGAATAGGTAAATCGAAGTAGAAGACTCAGGTTTATAACGAAATAATCATGTATAATTAACAATACGCTCCAGCAATACTTTCAGAGGACTAGGAATGGGATACACAAACTATTAGAGTTTTGTTAACCACCACTTTGCATCAAGATTGGAGACATATGACTACTTCACCTACAGGTTTTTATAATAGTATTCAAGAGGCTACCGCGCATGTCATTGATGTGTTGAGTGATATTTTACATGTTAATACCATTTTTATTGCCGCTAATGATGGGGTTACAAATGTAATTGTAGATTCATTTAACCGGGAAGAGGTGCTGGTTCGTAATGGAGAGGAGCTTCCTTTTGAGCTTAGCTATTGCAGTCTGGTGCTGAACCATTCTGCGGATTACCTCACCATTTCGGAAACGTCTACTCATCCACAAACACGTGATTTAGATGCGACTAAAACCATTGGAAACCACTCATTTACAGGAATCCCTATTCGCATGAAAAATGGTCAGGCTTACGGAACCATTTGTATCTTGGACGCGCCATCTGTACATTTGACAGAATCAGAACTGAAGGCACTACAGGCTATGGCCGTATTTCTGGGGTATGTAGTTGAACTGGAGAAAGGCAAGATCGATGCTGAAATCTCTTCCATGAGCAAGCTGGATTTGATATCTTCCCTGAGTAATAAAATTCGGTTTTCGCTGACCGAAATATGGGGAGCCACCGATCTCATGCTGACGACGGAGTTAACCGAGGAACAACAGCAATATATGAGCATCATGGAGTCGAGCAGTCGCTCGCTCATGACGTTATTGAGTAATATTTTGGATTACAGCCATATGGAATCCAGGCAGATTGATGATATTGAAGATCCATTTGATCTGAGAACGATGATGGAAAATGTGTTGAGCCTGTATGCAGAAGTAGCCGCGCAGCGGAATCTAGAGTTGAAGCTCGACTGGAATCTCACCAGCTCGCCTATTTTTATCGGGGATGAAGCTAAAATTCGCCGTATGCTGATTAATTTGGTAGATAATGCAGTAAAGTTTACAAGCACAGGAGCTGTCATCTTATCTGCAACCGCCCAATCCGTGACCGATGCACCTGAGGTTGAACTGGAATTAAAGGTGAAGGATACTGGGATCGGTATATCTCCTAACAAAATGAAATTGTGGCTTGAGCATGACCGTGGGAACTCTCCCTCATATGGCAATCCAGGATTGGGTTGGCAGATTACCAAACATCTATTAAAACGAATGAATGGTAAAATGACTGGGATCAGTGAACCTGGTAGCGGGACAGAAATAACGCTCCAGTTCACTCTGAAAACATACCAGGAGTCAGCATGAAATAGGGACTAACTTGTTATAAATATAGGACACATCATGTAATAGAAGCCCGTGACGCATAACGTCACGGGCTTTATCTTATGGATACGTGTCATTAGGCAGTATTATCACCCTATGCCGCACGTTTGTGCATAGTCAGACTTAGTAACGTTTGGGAGCAGCCAGCTTGGCCAAATCCGCCATATACGTAAAAAAGGCTTCTGGATCTGTATCGTATACCAGGTTCACAGGACGTCCCTCTGCCTGTTCCACCGTTCTGCCCTGACTTGGACCTTCTGCGATAACGCTGCAATGCACCGTCTTTTTCTTGACAATGTCCGGGCGTCCTACGGATGCAGTGGTCAGTACATCCCACAAGTAGTAGGTTGAGTTCGTTTCGCTATAGACGAGCGGCGGACATCCAGCATAGCAATTACCCAAGAAATCCACGCCTTCATATCGGCGCTCAGCCGCCCAACGATTGCGTACTGCTGGAGTTAATGGCACTTTGCTTGTGCTTTCCAGCGCTACCAGATCAATCGTGATGCCGCTTTGCCACACCCGATATGCCGCTTCTGGGTCCCAGAACACATTCCACTCTGCTGTGCCGTCATGCTCCGGCTCCTCCACATTCCCTTTTTCAAAGGTGCCGCCCATCCATACCAACTTTTCGATCTTTGCTTCAATATCCGGTGCTTCATCCAGCGCTCGCGCCAGATCGGTTAGCGGTCCAGTGAATAGCAACAGCGTCTTACCTTCAGCTCCGCGTACCTTTTCGATCAGATGCTGATGAGCTGGCAGGGATGAAAGCGGTGCTTCCATACGCCCCGATTCATTTAGTACGGGCAATGCATCCACATAGAAAGAATGTAAACGCCAAGCGGCAGGAAATGGATTTTTACCGCGTGAATTAGACTTTGCGACTTCCACAGGCCCTTTATTTTGTCCAAAACGATCAATAATTTTACGGCTGGCATCCGTTGCAGGCTCCAGATAACCATCTGCTGGAATCACCGATACTCCGGTCAAATGAATCTGTTCCATCTGAAGCAACATAAACAGGGATACTAGATCATCCACTCCACCATCATGATTAAAATAAACGTTTGTCTGACTCATCTGTCTCTTCCTTCCTTTATCCCCGTAAAACAGGCTTGTTCTTATCGGCAACCACCCTTCATTATGCCTGATCGCTTCACAGGAGTAAATGTGCGATAGTGTGTGGATCAGGGATTTTTTGCTTACTCCATGCTTAAGATAGGTAGAAATGTGTGTAATAACAGGGTAGAATCATGGGTCCTAATCGGAAGCGTATGAAGGAGAGATGCATATGACAGCCCGAACAATAGAAGAGTTGGAGCAGATCCGTAGAGAGTGTAAATCCATGGTGACGAAAAGGGCTGCGGCTTCTGGTGGAGCAGTATTAGTTCCAGTTCCAGGGGCTGACGTTCTTGCTGATGTTGGCATTTTGATGCAGCTACTGCCAGCCATTAATGGAAAATTCGGATTATCTGAGAAGCAGCTGGAAGGTCTGGACGCAGAAACAAAATCCATGGTGTATGGTTTTATCACCTCAATTGGCAGCAAGCTGATCGGGCGGCTCATCACCCGTGAAGCCATCGTGCAGATTTTGCAAAAAATGGGCATTCGTATCGCTACCAAGCAGGTTAGCAAGTTTGTCCCCCTTCTGGGGCAAGGGCTAGCCGCGGCAATTGGCTTTACTGCTATGCGAACCATTGGTAATCGGCATGTCGATCAATGTTATGAAGTAGCCAAACGCTTGCTGGAGCAGCGAACTGCCGCAGATACCGCGCGCAACTGGACAGTTCCACAGCAGCCTCTAGAGCCTGTGGGAGTGGATCATTTGCCAAACCGGGACCCGGGAGCAGCGATTCCACTACTGCCGGCACCCCCTAAAGATTAAGTTCTTCACATTCGAGTCAACCATCCATTTCACCTGCACGGGGTACTGCAGATCGAGACGGATCCTGTACCCCGTGCTTTTTAGCCTTCCACCTTGGCTCCATAGGAGCGGGCCACCGCTACTGCCTGCTCGATATCCAACTTGGCTCCGGTGATGTCCAGATCTTTAAAATTCACGCCATCCATCTTCGCACCGCGCAGGTCTGTTCCTTGAAGATGGGCTTTGTGCAGTCTTACCCGGGTAAGATCCGCCTCCCGCAAATCTGCTTTTTCCAAATTGCATTCGGATAAGTCGGCTTCCTTGAATCGTATTTTTCGCAAATCTTGTTTTCTTAAATCTGCATGACGCAAATTCGTATAAGACCAGTCTCCGCCCGTAATTGTGATACCATCCATATTCGCCCCCGCAAAATCTGAACCTACCAGCTTGCAGTTTTCAAACCGGACTACAAACAAATTGGCGCTGGTGAACAAACAATTGGTAAAAGCCGACTCCTTGTAGTGAGATGCATTCAGGATGGCTCCGGTAAAATCACAGTCCACAAAAGTACAGCCTTCCACGAGGGACTCATTCATCTCCACACCCCGAAAGCGACATCGGGTAAACTCACAATTTCTCCACTCGCCTTCTCTGGCATCCATTGAGCCAAAATCACGGGCTTCGTAGACCTCATCTGTATAAAAGAACATGTTCTCTCTCCTATTCCTTATTCCCTATGTTAGGAACTCAGCATTTCGGCAAGGACCGCTCAAAACCGCCCTTCATTTTTCCCAGTAAACCCTTCATCATCTTATGGTCCTGTGGCGTAAACTCAGACATACACGACCGAATCAACTTCGTATAATAAGGGACTATCTTACTTAACAGCTCTCGTCCTGCCTCTTTTAATCCGACAGTCACCATCCGTCCGTCACTCTCATGAGCCACACGTTCAATCATGCCATCTCGCTCTAATCCGTCGATCAGCCCCGTCATGGTTCCACGCGTCACATCAGCTTTTTCCGCCAACTCTGATGGTGTCATGCGATGCGGCGAATGGCAATGCAACAGGCTAAGAACAATAATCCGACCCTGAGAAGCCCCCAACTTGCTAAAATCCGTATCCATTTCTCTGAAAATACCATTAGCCAAGCGCGCAAATGTCACAAAAGTCTCTATATTATCCACTTCGGCATCTTCATGTCCAAAGCTACGCAGCACCCCACGTATGGAGTCATTATGAAAATTAAAGTTCATAGTCTATCCATTCCTTCCTTAATCCCGCTTGTTCCGTCAGACGATAGCTTTTCCATTCGTCAGGCAGCAAAGAAGCATATGGTTCCTTGGCAAAACGATCATCTACCAGGACCAGCAATCCTTCGTCGTGCTCTGTGCGAATCAGTCTGCCACCTGCCTGAAGAACCTTGTTCATCCCTGGATATACATACGCATAGTTGAAACCATTCCGTCCCTGTTCCGAAAAATAATCCCGCAGCACATCCCGCTCTGCTCCAATTTGCGGCAAGCCGACGCCGACGACCACTACCCCATTTAAGCGATCCCCAGGTAAATCGACACCTTCAGCAAAAACACCACCCAATACGGCAAAGCCAAGCAAGGTGTGCTCTTGCCCAGGCTGGAAGGCCTCTAGGAATTGATCCCGCTCTGGTTCGGTCATCCCCGGACTTTGTACCAACGTATTTGCGGACACGTCACGAAGCATGAATTCCTCATACACCTCACGCAGATATGGATAGGACGGGAAAAACACAAGGATATTTCCCTTCCGTTCCACAACCAATGCAGCCAGCATATCCGCAATCGCCCCTTTGGAACGCTCACGATCCCGATAACGGATGGAGAGCGGCAGCAGACGTACATCCCACTGCTCCTGATGGAAGGGCGAAGGAACCTGTAACGTATAATCTTCCTCGTTTGCTCCGAGCATGTCCCGGTAATAAGCAAGCGGTGTCAACGTCGCGGAAAAATAAATGGCTGAGCGGTAGCCTTTAATAGCTTGTCCCAGCAAGTGAGAAGGATCAAGGCAGAACAGCTTGACCCTCACTTCACTGCGCCCTGCTTCCACATAAGTAACGTACCGTTCATCATATAAAGCAGCAATTCGCAGCATATTCTGAGCGGTAAAATACGTATCTAGAAGCAATGCATAAGCCGTACCCCCACCGCTTGCGTGGCTTGTACTCCCCCCCGTTACCAGTTCACGTTCAGCTGCTTCCACAAAAGGCACCAACAGCTCCAGCACCTCTTGTGGTGCTGCTGTCTCCACTGCTTTTCCTGTATCTGCATATTGCTTACGTAGCGTAATCATATGTGCGTTCACTGCACTCGCAGCCGCAGCAATCTCTGGGCTTAGCAACTTAAATTCTCGTTTCAGTTCCAAAAAAGAAGATTTCAAAATTTCCGCCGAAAACATGTCCCGGCCGCGTTCTACCAGATTATGCGCCTCATCCACCAGTACAACACCTTTTCGCTTGTGCTCCTCCAGCAATCTTTTCAAAGAAATCCGTGGATCGAAAACATAATTATAATCACTGATTATACCATCCGAGGCATACGCCACATCCAGCGAAAATTCAAAGGGACATACCTTATGCTTGCGCGCATAATGCTCAATCACCGCCCGGGTCATTAACGTCTCATTCGCCAAAATATCGGAAACCGCACCGTTGATCCGGTCGTAATAGCCCTTGCACATGCTGCATGATCCAGCATCACAATCATTTTCATCCTTGAAGCAAATTTTATCCTTCGCAGTCAATGTCACCACATGCATGTGCAGCCCTTGAGCCTGCATTCTGGCGTAAGCTTCTTCGGCTGCTGCCCGAGTGGTGGTACGAGCCGTCACATAATATACTCGTCTTACCAATCCTTCGCCGATCGCCTTGATCGCAGGAAACAAGGTGGATACCGTTTTACCAATACCTGTAGGTGCTTTGGCAAACAGGTTAACCCCTTCGGCAATCGTCTTGAACACCGAACCCGCGAGCGTTCGCTGACCCGAACGATACGTGTCAAAGGGAAAGTTCAACATAGCAATGCTGGAATCCCGCTTTTCCGCATGTGCTCTCAGCAGGAATGCATACGGTGCATAACCAGCAATCATCTCCTGCGCGAAAGCTTCCAGCTCAGTAAAGGATAGCTCGCGCCTAAATCGGCGAATGTCTTCACTGTGTGCCTGTACATAAGTAAGCTGGACCTGCATGGAATGATGTTGTTCCTCACGAGCAATCATATAGGCATACAGAAATGCTTGTGCCCAGTGTACGGGTTGACCGTCACCCTGAATATCTTCGAGGGGCAAAGAGATCGATTTAATTTCATCAACCGTCCATACGCCATCCAGCTCAATCAGTCCGTCACAGCGGCCTTCAATGATAAACAATTCGTCCTTATACGGAATTTCTGTACGTAAATGTACCTCTTTGCGGTCAAGCTCCTTGTATCCTTTCTGGATAACCTGATGCACGCGAGTTCCTTCGAGCATACTGCTATTCGATCGAAAGCCGCTATGAATGCTGCCGCTCCGATGCACATATTCCACAAGTGGACGCACCGATATGTGAATTGGTTCCTTCATACGATCACCCGTTCCGGTCATAGTCCTTTCACTGTACCACGTAGATAAACGAAACGTAAGGGACATAAGAATCGTTTGTATTCAATTGGTATTCACTCATGCCTACTTTTTACCGAAATATAGAAACGAGGCCTTTTGCTTTATTCCCCACGATACTACAACTCTCATTACAGCATAAAGGATAGGGATATGTTAAAAGAATTAATTAACAATTTTGCGTTATTAACAAGCTTCTTATTCTTTGGAAATTTATTTTTCCGGAAATATGAACGTTACCTAAAAAAACATATATTCATTTATCGGGTAATGAACGGTTTAATGCTGGGTCTGTTTGGCATTCTGTTAATGATGACCGGTTTATGGATCCGTGGGCACTTTGTGGTCGATCTGCGCCAATTGGCGATTATCATATCTGTTTATATGGGAGGATCGGTATCCGGTCTGCTGACCACCTTGATCATAAGCCTGTACCGTATTTACATCACAGGTGGTTGGACAGATGTTTCTCTGACTGCTACCGTCAATTGTTTCATGACACTGGGCATTTCACTTATCTTTATTCGAGAAAAAAGCCTAACACTCCGCAAGTGGATGTCGGCCGTACTTGGAGCTGCTGTAGTGTCGCTGTTATCTACTTTCTTTGTAGTTAACCCTCCTGATAATGAATCTATTATAATAATCACAACTGTTAAGTTGCTTGGCGGCCTGTTCACTTATTTTATGATGTCCTATATCAAAAAAACAGAACGGGCTGTTCATCTGCTGGAAGAAGCTGCAAATCGGGATCATTTAACCGGACTCTACAGTCCACGTGCTTTCGATGCGCTATTTGAAGAGGTCTTTCATACTTCCAAGACTACAAAACAACCCTTTGGACTCGTGATGCTGGATATTGACCACTTTAAAAATATTAATGATACGTATGGTCATTTGAACGGAGATACCGTCTTAAGCCAATTGGGAATGCTGTTAACCCGGGAATCTACAACGAGGGCGTACCCCTCCCGTAAGGGCGGAGAGGAATTTGCCATTCTGATTGGAAATTGTGATAGTCAGAAAGCAGCAAGCTTTGCCGAAAAAATTCGGAAAGCTGTGGAAAATGAACGTTTTCTTTTGAATGACGGAACCTCGATCTCTCTAACCGTATCCATCGGAGCAGGCAGTTCACCTGTCATTGCATCGAGGCACTTACTGGAAAAGTCAGATGAGGCATTATATGAAGCTAAGCGTTCAGGACGCAATCAGGTGAAACTGGCAAAACCATAGATATTAGTCGCTAAATGTCAGGAAAGCTGGATTATTGTTAATAAAAAGTGGTAAAATGGAAATAACATCGTTATCAAAAAAAACTTCTGCCGCTAGTGGAGACATGCCTTACAATCGACATGGGGGGTGGGCTTTGTGAACCTCGAACAATTGGAAAAACTCATGGAAAAAGAACGCCGTGAACTGAATCGCATGGCTGACTTACACGGATTAAAAGATGAACGTGTATTGGACAAATCCTCCAGACTTGACCGTATTATGGACAAGTACCTTCACACCAAGCGTGCAATAAACCAAACACACTCATAGAAGCAAGCTACATCGCTGCCCCTCAGGGCAGCTTTTTTATGATGTAAGCAGTATTCGTCCTCCTTCGGTACACATCTGCACCGTTACTCACCTTCTCGCGGACTGACTACTTCCCGCCATATTCCGTCCGCAACAATTGCTGTGTGAACGATATCCATTCTCTGGCGGCAAAGGACAGATAACGATCGTTCCGCCAGATCATCCCCAAATGCCAAGGAATGACGGGGTCCACCAATGGAAGAACACGCAAGCGCTCAGAATCCAGATCTCGGCATATAGCCTCCGGCAACAGCGCTACTCCCAGGTTTGCAGCAACCATTTCGCTAATCAGATCCCATTGTGAGCTTTCGTAGACTACACGCGGCTGAAAGCCAGCACGGACACATTCGGCAATGATACGGTCATGCAGCGTAAAATCCTCACGAAACAGTACAAACGCCTCCTCCGCTAACGCAGATAACGGTACCTCCTTGCACTCTGCCAATGCATGCGTAGGATGAACGAGCAAATTCAGCTTTTCCTCCACAAACAGAAATGTCTCAAACATATCTCCAACCGCAGGCAGCACAATCACCCCGATATCCAACGCTCCGGCTTCTACGTCCTGTTCCACTTTCTTCGCCCCGTCCTCAAATAATTGAATGGTCACATCAGGATATGCCTTATGAAATTCTCCAATGACACGCGGAAAAAAGCTCGATCCGACCATAGGGGGCAAGCCAATACGGATATGTCCTTTTTTCAGGTTCATCAAATCACTCAGCTCCGAGGACAGGCTCTGAAAGGACTTTACAATCGCTTGTGCTTGAAGCTCAATTACCTTGCCCGCGTCCGTCAGTTCGATTCTTTTGCCAATTCGGTCGAACAAAGCGACCCCCAGTTCATCTTCCAGACTTTTAATCGTCTTACTGATCGTCGGCTGGGTAATAAACATGCTCTGGGCTGCCTTTGTAAAGCTACGCAACCGCGCGACTTCCAAAAAATATTGTAAATGTCGGATATCCAAACCTACACCTTCTCTCATAGACAAACGGAATAGATCACATTCTTTATATGCATTTTACTCATGAAAGCTTGTGATGTAAAATTTCATTACAGTTTGAAAATAACCGATCTCAAAGATAGGAGCCATTATATATGAAAAGCTTCATACGCGGTGTCCTCCAGATCGCCGTCCTGATGGCCTTTTCGCTCATCCTGAACGCGCTAGTCTCCTGGCTCCACCTGCCTGTACCCGGTAGTATCATTGGTATGCTGCTCCTTTTTATTCTGCTGCAAACCGGCTTGGTCCGGCTAAGCTGGATTGAAGTTGGCGCAAACTGGTTGCTGGCCGAGCTGCTATTATTCTTTATCCCCTCCGCTGTCGGCGTTATGAATTATTGGCCGATGCTGGAACACGATGGTATGAGCATCATGCTGGTCGTGTTGCTCGGCACCTTTCTGGTGATGGCCTGCACAGGCATGGTCGCCAGTCTGCTTGGTAAACGAAAGGAGCATAAATCATCATGACCGGTCTTCTATGTATTGTATTGACACTCGCTATTTACTGGATGGCCAAACGCATGTACCGCACACTGCCCAAGGTGTATTTGTCTCCATTGCTCATTACACCTATTGTTATCATTTTGATTTTGACGCTGACGGGTGTGAACTACCGTTCTTATAATTCGGGCGCCCACTTGCTGTCCATGCTGCTACAGCCAGCTACGATTGCATTTGCTGTCCCTTTGTACCGATATTTCCCTGTGTTAAAAAAACACGCGACTCAAATCGTGCTTAGCGTGCTGTCTGGGTCCGTTGTAGCCGTGTTGTCCTCCATGGCGCTTGCCAAGTGGATGCATCTGAATTCTTCGCTGCTGAGCAGCCTGATTCCTCGCTCCATTACGACACCCATTGCGATGAATGTATCGCAAACGATTGGCGGGAATCCGACGGTCACAGCTGTATTCGTTATTCTGACCGGATTGAGCGGTCTTATTATCGGTCCGATGATTGTAAAACTGTTCCGTATTGAAAATGAAGTCTCACGTGGGGTGCTGCTCGGTACCGGTGCTCATGGTACTGGCACTTCCAAAGCCTTCGAGTTCAGTTCGCTGACGGGGACGATATCCAGCATCTCGATGGTGCTCGCCGCTCTCTTTACCTTGGCAGCCGCCCCGTTCCTGTTCCACTTGATGCTGTAAGCAATATGTATACAAAGAAGCAGCGATTCTCTTGTTATTGGAGAATCGCTGCTTCTTTGCTTTCAGTCCAAGCAGGCTTGCTTGAGCAACGCCCTCTTGTTACGCGGATTTCTACCACTAAGGGGACGCTCAAGGATATACATCCCTCGCTGCCTCAAATAGCTTTAACGTCGCCGGGTTTCGCCTCTACCTCTACAGGCGTTACAGCTTCATACAGGTAAGCATCCAGCTCAGCCGTATATTGTCGTTCTTGCGCGGCGCTCCAGCCTGCATGTTCGGACATTAATGCAATGGCGGGCTGTTTCCAGCGCTTCACCTCGTCAATCTGGAAGAACAGCGCCCCGGTTCGGCGTATGAAAAAATCAGACGGTGTCACCGTCATTTCCTGTTCCATCGCATACAGGAGCGGGACACGCACTTCCACAGGCAGCGCCGCTTCCTGCTCGGTAGCCTCCTTCATGCTCCGTGCCGCTATGGCAAACAGCCGCTCTGTGTTGGAGCCATAGCGGGTAGCCCATGCTCTAGCCGTTTCCGGCGACAGGCCGAGCGCAATACCCGCTGCGGTTTGCTTGCTCACGAAGGCGGCCCAGCCCGCCGAGCCGCCTACGCCGCCACCCGAAATCGGGATATGTCTGGTGCGGCATGCCCGGAAGCTTTGCCCGTGCAAGCGTCCCAGCTCCCGTACCGCACGATCCACGACGAGTTCGGACATTTTCCGGTAGCCCGTCAGCTTGCCGCCTGCAATCGTGATCAGACCTGAACGGGATTCCCAAATTTCGTCCTTGCGTGAAATTTCCGAAGGACTTTTACCGTCTTCATAAATGAGCGGCCGTACCCCAGCCCAACTGGATTCTACATCCGTAACAGTCAATTTCACATCTGGGAACATTCCGTTGATCGCTTGAAGCACATAGGCCCGATCTTCGGCGGTCATCCGAGGGTGCGCCGTATCCCCTTCATACACCGTGTCGGTCGTACCTGCATAGGTTTTTCCATCACGTGGGATGGCAAATACCATGCGTCCATCCGGTGTATCGAAGTACACTGCCTGTTTGAGTGGAAAGCGCTCAGCATCGAACACCAGGTGAATACCTTTCGTCAGGCGTAGCACCTTGCCCTCTTTGGAGCGATCCATTTCCCGCAACGTATCTACCCATGGTCCGGCCGCATTAATAACCAGTGAAGCTCGAATTTCGTATGGCTTTCCCGTTACCCTATCCGTTACGCTTGCACCGCTTATTCGTCCTTCGTCATACAGCAGCTTGTCAGCCTTGGCGTAGTTCACCGCCAGCGCTCCTCGTGTAACAGCTTCCTTCATGACCTCAATCGTCAGGCGAGCGTCATCTGTGCGGTACTCCACGTAGCTACCGCTCCCCTTCAGTCCATCACGCTTCAGCAAAGGCTCGCGCTCTAGCGTAGCCTGGATGTCCAGCATACGACGGCGCTCACTACGCTTAACACCAGCAAGGAAATCATATACTAGCAGCCCGACAGAGGTGGTGAATGCGTTAAACGTGCCGCCCTTGTGAAAAGGAAGCAGCATACGCTCCGGTATGGTCACATGTGGGCCATTTTCGAATACGATGGCCCGCTCCTTCCCGACCTCGGCTACCATCTTAACTTCAAACTGCTTCAAATAACGAAGACCACCATGCACTAGCTTGGTCGAGCGGCTGGACGTACCTGCTGCAAAATCCTGCATCTCCACCAGTGCTGTCTTCAAACCACGATCCGCCGCATCCAGCGCAATCCCCGCCCCTGTAATGCCGCCACCAATAATTAAAATATCAAAATGCTCATGTCCCATACGTTCCAAAACAGCGGTTCTCTCCTGCGCAGCAAATCCCTGTTCTCCCATCATGTATCCCTCCAGCTTTGTATATATTCACGATGCAATCTGCCAACCGAATCATCATAAGGTACAAAAAAAGACCACGAACATCGCTGCGGCGGATGCCGAGCGGTTCATGGTCTCTCCAAGTCTCCTGACGAGTATTAACTTATCTATATCGTAGCACACACGATACGCTATGAAAAGGGAAATCTGCCTGTTGTCAGATGGCTGCCTTCTATCGTAAAACCATCCCTACTTGAACGCCATTGCGGCATGAACTGCCTTTTTCCAGCCACCATAAAGCCCAGTCCGCACGTCTTCACTCATGGACGGAGTAAAGGTATGATCACTCTGAGCATATCCCCGGACTTCATCCAGACTGCTCCAAAACCCAACTGCCAGTCCCGCTAAATACGCCGCACCGAGTGCAGTTGTCTCGTTCACAGCAGGTCGTTCTACAGGCAGATCGAGAATATCGCTCTGGAACTGCATCAGGAACTCGTTCATCACTGCACCCCCATCTACACGCAATGAACGCACAGGTACACCCGAGTCGCTCGCCATGGCAGTTAGTACATCTTTAGTCTGATAGGCCAGCGATTCCAGTACCGCTCGGATAAAATGCTCCTTGGTCGTTCCCCGCGTCAAGCCGAATGTCGCGCCGCGCACGTCACTGTCCCAATACGGGCTGCCCAGACCCACAAAGGCTGGGACAAAATATACCCCTTCCGTCGAGGTCACACGCGCCGCATACGCTTCACTATCTTTGGCTTCGCGGAACATACGCAACCCATCACGCAGCCACTGGATAGCAGATCCGGCTACAAAAATGCTGCCCTCCAGCGCATACTTTACCTGACCATTCAGCCCCCATGCAATCGTCGTAATCAGTCCATGCTCCGAGTCACAGGGTTCATCTCCGGTATTCATCAACATAAAGCATCCCGTACCGTAAGTATTTTTAATCATACCCTTGTCAAAGCACCCCTGACCGAACAGAGCTGCTTGCTGATCACCTGCTGCTCCGGCAATAGGAATTTCCTGTCCAAAAAAGTGATAATCCACCGTATGCGCATATATCTCAGAAGATGATCTCACCTCTGGTAGCATAGACGCAGGAACGCCGAGAATATCCAGCAGCTCCTCATCCCATTTTAGCTCATAAATGTTGTACATGAGTGTGCGGGCCGCATTGGAGTAGTCCGTTACATGTGCTTTACCACCGGACAATCTCCAGATTAGCCAGGTATCAATCGTACCCAACAGCAAATCCCCGCGCTCCGCTTGAGCTCGTGCCCCTTCGACGTTGTCGAGTATCCATTTGACCTTGGTGCCAGAAAAGTAGGGATCAATGAGTAGTCCCGTTTTGCTATGAAAAATATGATCAAATCCACGGCTTTTCAATTCCTCGCAGATCCCGGCTGTTTGCCGTGACTGCCATACCAGCGCATGATATACAGGCAGACCCGTATGTTTATCCCACACCACTACGGTTTCCCGTTGATTGGTAATACCAATCCCGGCAATTTGGCTGGCTTTCACACCTGATTCCGACAAGCAGGAGGCGATGACGGCCAAAATAGAGCTCCATATCTCATTTGCGTTTTGCTCTACCCACCCCGGCTGGGGAAAATACTGTGGGAACTCCCGTTGTGCCTTGTATACCACTTTTCCCTGCCGATCAAACAAGATGGCCCGCGAACTGGTTGTGCCCTGATCCAAGGCAAGAATGTATTGCTCCATCACTTCCCAGCCTCCTTGCATATTTATGTATTGTTGCCCACTTGATTCAAATAAAGGCTATTGCTTATAATGCTCGAACAGTTGTTTATTGGAGGTCGTAACTGCTGTAGCTCCCGCAGCCAACGCCGCTTCCACATCCTCTGGGGTGCGAATAAGTCCGCCCGCCAAAATAGGAATGCCCGTGCGTTCGCTGACCTCCTTAATCATCGGCGGAACAACACCGGGCAGTACCTCAATATAATCAGGTCGTGTTTTTTCCACCAGCGCGTAGCTTTTTTCCAGCGCAATCGTATCGAGCAGGAACACCCGCTGTACAGCAAGAATCCCCTTCTTTTTAGCGGTTGCGATCACCCCGGACCGGGTCGAAATGATCCCAAATGGCTTAATTTCCTGACACAAATATTCAGCCGCATATTCGTCATTCTTCAAACCTTGCACCAGGTCGGCATGTAGGAGCATTTGCTTGCTGCGACTTCTAGCCATCTGGTACAGGTTGCGCAGCTGCGCTACATGCGTATCCAGAAAAACAGCATACTCATAAGAACTATCCAAAATACCCTCCAGCTGCTTCATATGCTTAGCTGCAGGTAAAATGCGTTGTCCCTGAAATGGCATGGATATCCCCCTTAGGCTGAATGTCGGTCAAACTCGTTCAAATTTTATATTATCACTCTGTTCGACGAACGTGAAGCGGTTTCATTGTAGATATGTATAAAGGCTGCCTTCCCTGCAATAGATGTCAGCAGGAAGAAGACAGCCTAATCGTTCAAAGGAACTGGATCAAATCACACGACGGCACCCTTAAAATGCTCTATAGTGTACTAGCCCTCAAACCCTTGGCGCAGCCATGAGGTAGCGAGCGTGATCGCACCGCGCTTGGCCGCGGTTTCCGACAATGGGTTCAGCATCACAAAGTCGTGGATGATGCCCTGAAAGCGTGCAGCGGTTACCTCTACCCCTGCTTCACGCAGCTTGTTCGCATAGGCCTCACCTTCATCGCGTAGCACATCGGCCTCGCCTGTAATGACCAGCGCACGCGGTAGCCCGTTGAGCTGTTCTGTGGTGGCACGTAACGGGGACGCCGTAATCTGCGCTCGTTCATTGGGATCTGTCGTATATTGATCCCAAAACCATCGCATTCCTTCGCGGCTCAGGAAATATCCTGTGGCGAACTCCTGGTAGGATTCCGTGTCAAAGGAAGCGTCCGTCACCGGATAAAATAACAACTGCTGCCGGATGGCAGGACCACTGCGTTCTTTGGCCAGCAGCGTTACGGCCGCGGTCATGTTGCCGCCGACACTGTCTCCGGCTATCGTCAGCGTATCGGGCTTCAGTCCATGCTCGCGCCCATGCTGCGCCACCCATTGAACGACCGCGTAAATTTCCTCAATCGCCGTCGGATATTTAGCTTCAGGTGCCAAGCTGTATTCCGGGAATACAACGGCTGCCTGTGAGCCGACTGCCAATTCACGAATCAGACGATCATGCGTGTGAGCATTACCGAATACCCAGCCTGCTCCGTGAATATATACAATGACCGGCAGATCGCTTGTCACTTGTTGTGGACGAACAATTCTGACCTTTACCTCACCGCCAGGCCCACCTGGAATAGTTAGATCTTCTACATCTGCGGCAGGTTTGTCTGCTGGACCGGATTGAACCTCATTGACCGTTTCACGTCCTTTTTCAGGACCCAAATCATATAGAAACGGAGGTTTGGCATTATCGTCTGCAAATTTCTGTGCTGCGGGTTCAAGCTGTACTTTTTTACTCATATCGATTCACTCTTCCTTTCTTATCTGTGGTCTACATATTTCCAATATGGCTAAGTTTGCTCATTTAGTTTCACCTTATATATTTAAACGAGTTCCTCTCTTTCCAATCGGAGGACTTTAGTTTGCCCAACAGAAGAGCTTGACTTTTATTTTGTGTTGTAACTATAATAGTTACATATTAAAGTTCGTAAATGCACTGGGTACACTTACGATCAAACGAATGAATCATCCATCATCCACATCATATTTATAGGAGGCTATCTATTATGAAAATTGCAGTTATTGGTGCAACCGGTAAAGCAGGAAGTAATATCGTAAAAGAAGCATTAGACAGAGGACATGAAGTAACCGCCATCGTCCGTGACTCGGCTAAAGTAACAGAAAGTCGTGCTACTGTAGTACAAAAAGACGTTTTTGATCTGAAAACAGATGATCTGAAAGGCTTTGACGTAGTCGTTAATGCATTTGCCGCTCCACTCGGACAAGAGCATCTGCATGTCGATGCAGGTAACGTACTAATTGAAGGCCTGCGTAATGTATCCAGTACTCGCCTGATTGTCGTAGGTGGTGCAGGCAGCTTGTTCACTGACGAATCCCAAACACTTTTGGTAAAAGATGCTCCCGGCTTCCCTGATTTCGTATATCCAACAGCAAATAACCAAGGAAAAAACCTGGAAATTTTGCGTGGTACCAGCGACCTGAACTGGACTTTCATTAGTCCTTCTGCGGAATTTGCTCTGGGTAAACGCACAGGCTCTTACCAAGTGGGAAAAGACACGCTGTTGGTTAATTCCAAAGGTGCAAGCTATGTCAGCTACGAAGATTATGCGGTTGCCGTAGTGGACGAAATCGAAAAACCACAACATCTGAACCAACGTTTCACTGTCGTATCCGAGTCCTAATTACTGTGTTCTCGCAGCACATTTAGCATAAAAAAGACCCTTTGCCCATTCTCTCATGCAGCACGCTATGAGAAATTGAACCCGAAGGGTCTTTTTGTTATGACCTGTTGATACTCTCGTTATGACTTGTCAGTGCTGACCTTCTTTTCTGTATCGTGAGCGGAAGTCTCCCTCTTATCGCTAAAACACAGCTTGAGGATCGGAGGCGAAGCCAAAGTCGTCAGAATGATGGCAATGATCACCGATGTAAAATATTGCTGTGCCAACAGACCCGACTGTAGACCGGTAGCTGCGATAATAAGTGCAACCTCGCCGCGAGATATCATCCCGGAGCCGATCGCAAGGGCAGAACGGTTATCGAAGCCCGTCAGCCGCGCCCCGAGTCCTCCCCCGATTAGCTTTGTCACCAGCGCAATCAGTGTCAAAACAACAACAAATCCGAGCTGCTGTCCTACTCCCTCAAAGGAAACATTTAATCCGATGCTGACAAAAAATACAGGAACAAAGATGGAATAAGCGATGGGTTCCACCTTTTCTTCTACGACGTGCTTAAAGCTGGTTTGTGCAATGGCAATCCCGGCCGCAAAGGCTCCGATAATCCCTGCCATCCCCAACATATCCGCAAAATACGCAAACCCAAAGCAAATAATCAACGCAGTCGTGATGACCGCTTCAGTCACCTTGAGCGGAGCAAGTATTTTCATAATCCATGGAACAACGAACCAGCCCCCCAGAATAGCTACGACGAAGAAAACTAGCTTTTTGCCAACAAGAAGTCCCAGCGAAGTTTCTCCACCCATACCGAATATACTCATTACTACCGCTAGCAGCACCACGACAAGCACATCATCCAGCACTGCCGCACCCAAAATGGTTGAGCCTTCCCGGGTATTCAGCTTATTCATATCCTTGAGTACCTGTACCGTAATGCTTACCGAGGTAGCACTCAGAATAATTCCTAGAAACCAGCCTTCATGTACCGAGAATCCAAAGGCTTCCCCTACACCAAAACCACAAATTAGCGGTAAAATAATACCTCCAACCGCCACAGCTACCGCAGGCTTCCAGTTACGCCGAAGTTGATCCAGATCCGTCTCCAGTCCAGCAATGAACATCAGCAGCAGCACGCCGATTTCAGACATATCATGAATCAGCGAATCATTCTGAACCCATCCTAATACGGCTGGGCCCAGGACAATTCCTGCGATCAGCTTTCCCAACACCGCTGGTTGACCGAGCTTGACGGACAAATGACCCGCGACTTTTGTGAACAGTAGAATCAGCAGAAGATATAGTATAAATTGCATAGGCTGATAACCTCCTTTTTATTTAATCCTTGAACTCATCTGCGCATAACCACAATATTGAAGATACTGATAATCATAAAATGCTAAACAAACGTGCAAAATATGTGTCTGACCTGAAACAAACGGCTCGCAAAATAAAAAGGGAAACCCGAAATACAGCACAGGTTCCCCTAAAAAAGACATAAAGGAGCCTTGGTGACAGGCTCCTCCGGTAAATTCATATATTCTTTTAATGTTGTCGGTCATACTTGCGCAAACAAGCAATTTTATCTATTAATTATATCTCTTCTGCAAACCCGTGTAAACGTGTTGAATCAATTTTCTGCTTTTTTCACATAGCGGTCGCGGTATTCGTGGTCCAGCATACTCATCAGAATCGAATCATGGTATTCATAATTGTAGAATAAAGCATCCCGCTGCACACCTTCACGCTGAAAGCCTACTTTTTCATAGCAACGAATGGCGCGTTCATTAAAATCAAATACATTCAGCTCAATCCGATGCAGATTACAGATACCGAATCCGTAACCCAGCATGAGTACAAGCGCTTCGGTGCCGTAGCCTTTCCCCTGATTTCCCTGCTCATTGATCGCAATACGGATGTTGGCACTGCGGTTTAGGCTGTCCATATCCTGCAGGGCTATATCCCCAATGACACGATCATCTTCGATAAGCGCAATCAACAGCAACAGGCTTGAGGTGTCCTGTCCTTTAGCTTCAATATAACGGGCAATTTGATCCTTGGTAAAGCTGCGTTGTGTGCCTGTCAGCCTCCGCACATCCTGATGGAACAATGTATTATAGTATAGCTCGGTGTCCTCTACGTTAACGGGACGCAAGTACACCCGTGATCCTTCAAGTAACCGTGCCACAGGCTCTGAGGCTGAAGTTTGTTGAGTCATCATGATCTCTCCCATGCTAATAATATAAATGACGAAAATCAAAGCAAATTATTGCGCAAGTTTGACTACGCAAGGTCTGCATTTTGCTCCGTAGTCAGGCTAGAATCAGCGAGAGACTCGCGCCAAATTACGGATTGAAGCAGCAGGCCTGCCAAACCCAAGATTCCAACAGTCATCCCGATCCAGACAAAAGCCGTTCCCGCCCCTGCTATTCGGATCAATACTCCCCCCGCAAGCGGGGAAACGACCATGATTGCTCCAATCACGGTACTTTGGATACCAAAGACGCGCCCCACCATATCAGCAGGGGTTTTGGCTTGTAATATATAATTCTGGGTGATAATGTACAGGCCGTTGCCCACGCCCAGCACGGCCCCAATCATAAGCAGTCCGGGCAATCCTGTTCCGGGTTGTGCCCAGCCTAAAGCAGCAATAGCTCCGCCAACCAGCACATATCCACCACCGAGCCCCCAGCCTGCGCTTATGCGATTCAAGCGATTAAGCACAAGCATGCAGCCGACGGCGCCAGCACCAATGGCTGAAACCAGCCAGCCAAGCAGTGATTCATTACCCGGAGCGAGCACTCGCAGCAATGTAGGGAACTGGTAGTCGATCATGAGAATGGCGATTAAGCCGAAAAGTCCGAATATGAGCGTATGCAAAAGCATTCGACTGCGCCATAAGAACGCCCAGCCCTCACGCCATTGGTTGAAAAAACGAGATGCGCGGACATGCTCCTCCTGCATTTTGTCTTCATCAGCCTCAGGCGCTGTATGCGCAGCCGACTTTCCTTGCTGCCCGGCTGCAACAGCTTGTTGGTCTGTGCTGACCAGCGTGGGACCGATTCCCCGCAACGGCCACAGCAGCAGGCCGGAACAGAGACGCAGCAATGCATTGAGAATAATGCATGCCTGAGGGGACAACACAGTCAAGGTCATAGCGCCCAGTAATGGCCCCGCCACTTTGGAGGCCTGATTGACCAACCCATTCAGCGAGGTCGCCCGAAACAGGTCGTCGCTGGCGACTACCGCGCGGGTTAAGCCTTGCTGTGAAGGCATTTGGAATACGCCAGCCGCCGCGCGCAGACCGAGCAAAGGCAGCAGCCACGCCGGGCCCGGGACGGCGAGGATCGCCAGCGTCAATAAGGCGATAGCTGCATCGCAGACGATCATCAGCCGGGCCTTGTGTACCCGGTCGGCTAACGTGCCCGCGATGGAACCCAGCAGCAGACCCGGTAGGGCCATCACTACCGGAATCAGCGCAATCATCATAGGGTCGGCTTCCCAGCGATAGGCAACGAGCACCTGAATGGCGATAGCATCAAACCAATCGCCAAAGGAGGCAGCCGTGTGCGCCGCAAACATCCGCCGAAAACGGCCATTGCGCCAAATGCTAGGCGTGGATTGCAGTTCTTTCTTTTCCTTCATTATCTACTCACCCTGCTCTCATTTTCAGCTTCTTTTAGCTATAAGAACATTCTAGCGGGTCTATATCAGAGGAAAATCAGACAGCTAAAAACATCAGACCACAGAAAGTGTTTGCTCCAACCAGTGCCTTAGCGCCTGACGATGCAGTGTTAAACTGTTGTCCCGGTCAAGCCGATCATATTGAGCCGCATATTTCTCTTCCAGCGTGGGATAGGTGCCACAGAGCTTCAAAAAACCGCGGATTTGGCAGACCGCTTTAATTTTTAGCAATTCCTGTTTAGCCATATCAAGGGTATCCAGCCCTTCATCCATAAGCCGCTCGGCGTTGTTCACATCTCCAGTACGCAAAAGCATAAGTCCGCGCATCATGCGATAACGGCCCAGTTCGCGTAAATACGGAGCCTCCGACAGCATGCCTTCCAGACGATCAGACAGTTCCGCAGCCTTTTCCATATGATCGGAAACCAGATGCATGTACATCTCCATCAGTGCAACAGGCATCACAAATTTATCGAGATTATCCCGTTCCATGACCCTCAAGGTTAGTGGTAGACCTTCCTGTGCGCGTTCAGGTTCTCCATTTTCCACATAAGCCTCCAAGATGTTGAGAATGCGTAATTCCCGTTCCTGTTCACTGGACAGCAGCCTGCTGGAAAGCGCACACTCACATAGAGCAATCTCCTCATCCGTTACCCCTGCTGTGCCCGTAAATAGCAGCAACATCCAATACAATCGGTCTACAGGGGCAAAATCCTCCCGCTCCAAGAACCAGGACACATCCGCCTGTACAAAACGGGTATACATTTGATAAAAGGCAGACATTTGAAAACCCATCTGCTCCTGCTGGGCAGCCAGCGCTACGATGGAATTCCCCTGCCCCAACAGCTGGTATTTCCGGAAAAGCCCATGTACAGCGTCCTGCACCTCCTGATCGAGCAAGGACGGATGATTCTGAGGCTGCACGTCAGTCAAGGTCAAGCTGTAGCCATACCCTCTAACCGTATGAATACGGAGCCCATCCCATGACTTCAGTTTTTTGCGCAATCTATAGATATGATCATCCACCGTACGCTCCACCGGATACTCCAGCGGCCACACACGATCCAGCAGTTGTTCCCGGGTGAACACCTGATTCCGGTTATCGTACAGAAAGCGCAACAGCGCAAATTCTTTAGCCAACAACATAACACGATCTGCATTACAGACCACACTGTAGCCATCTGCATCAAATTGTAGCCTGATCATCCACCTCGCCTCCGACATATCGTTTCTTAGCTGCACCCAGCCCTATAAACATAAGCAACACACTCAGACACAAGAGCAGCAGCAGCGGGATTGTCCAACCTTGCGTCGCATCATGCAAATAACCGAACAGTGTCGGTCCGGTCGCTGCTAGCAAATAACCAAAGGATTGTGCCATACCAGACAGCTCTGCTGCCTGCTGCGGTGTCCGCGTCCGCAAATTAAAGAACATCATCACTAACGGGAAAGCAAAACCACCCGCTATACCGATACAAATGACCCAAATCACACTCCACTGTGTAGCCCCAAGCAGAAATCCACCCAAACCGATAAAATACAGCGCAGCCATAATTAGAACCAATACCCGCTGATCCTTCACCCGCGCTGCCCAAATAGGCACAATAAAAGTAAATGGCATTTGTGAAAACTGCAGCACGGACAGCATCCATCCCGCAGTCTCTGAATCCATCCCCTGTCCGCTCATCATTTCGGGAAACCAAGCGGCAGGAACATAGAACAGGGCAGATTGCAGCCCCATAAACAGCGTCACCTTCCAAGCCAAAGACGATGTATACACATTCACGGTTCGCGCGGACACTGCCGCTTTATTGGCTGTTTTGCGCGCCTTAAGGAGCTGGGGCACCCAGAGTAAAATACCTACGACACCCACAATCGCCCATATTCCCAAAGCACCGCGCCAGCCCATACCTCCGTTCAGAGCCAGCGGTATACTCAGCCCGGATGCTGTTGCAGCAACCACATTCATGGATACTGAGTATACGCCGGTCATCAGTCCGCTGTTGCGAGGAAACTCCTCTTTGATCAGACTGGGCAGCAACACATTACACACAGCAATAGCCAGTCCCAGCATGGCGGTCCCGACAAATAATGCGGTCACTCCCAGCGTTGAGCGCACCACAATACCTGCGGTCAACAGCAGCAAGGCTGCAAAAATAATAAGAGACGACCCGAAGCGGCGCGACAGTTTGGCTACAAAAGGCGACAACAGGGCAAAAGCCAGCAACGGCAATGTCGTTAATAGGCCACTCAGTGTATTCGAAATATGCAAAGAATCCTTAATCAAACCGATAAGAGGTCCTACCGAGGTAATCGAGGCGCGCAGATTGGCACCTACCAGAATGATCCCTATGGCAAGCACCCAAGGACCGGCATGCCACAAAGATTTGTATACCAAAGCTCGTTGGTGTTGCTGTGAACTCATCTCTCCATTCTCCTATCTATCTGTGTTATGCTCAAAGGCTCCAACCAAGTGTACGGCTGGAGCCTAGCAATTTTTATCTCATTAAATTATAAAGGCATTCGTGCCATATGCATAGGACGGATCGAAACAGCGCTCCAAGTCTTCAAGTTCAGCATATAGCTTCATTAAAAAATAAAAGCTGCCTGAAAGGATAGTTTCCTTTTGAGGCAGCTTTCAGTTCATAAACTTCGATGCGACCAGCGCTGCTTAACGTACCAGCCAGCCGCCGTCCACCGCCAAGATATGACCGTTCATATAGTCGGAACCCTGACTAGCGAGGAAAACCACAACTCCCATCAAATCAGACGGATCGCCCCAACGACCCGCAGGAATACGCGACAAGATTTCTTGATTGCGACTTTCATCCGCACGGATTGGAGCTGTATTTGCCGTAGCAATATAACCCGGTGCAATCGCATTAATCTGAACGTTATGAACCGCCAGCTCATTCGCAAATGCCTTGGTCAAACCAGCTACCGCATGCTTGCTCGCTGTATACGGCGGAACGAATTTGCCACCCTGAAAAGCAAGCATAGAAGCGACATTGATAATCTTCCCGCTTTTTTGCTCTACCATCACCTTTGCCACTTCCTGGCTCAGGTGATATACGGCATTCAGGTTAATCTCCATAACAGCGTCCCAATCCTCATCTTTATACTCCAGCAGAGGGGCGCGACGAATCGTACCTGCATTGTTTACAAGGATATCAATTTTACCGAATTCATTGACGCATTCTTCTACAATTTTTTTAATGGATTCTTTCTCTGTCAGATCAGCCTGATAAAAGGCAACCTTCACACCCGTTGGCTCCAGCAAACGTCTTGTTTCTTCATATTCATCATTGTTAGCTACAATGAACAGATTTGCACCTGCTTTGGCCAAAGCTACGGAATATCCTTGACCCAAACCAGTGTTGCCTCCTGTTACAATCGCCGTTTTACCTTTTAGACTGAAAAAATCCAATGAAAAATTGTCCAGACCCATGCCTACGCCTCCATCACAAATTAGTATAAAAACCTATAATTCCTGAAGCCTATAGCGCTGCGCGTACTTCCTTATATTTAGCTACATAACGTGCTGCATTTTCTGTGATTAAGTCGTAGCGACCTTCCTTGGCTGGAGCCGTCAAATTACCCCCAATTCCCACGGCTACACATCCGTTACGCAGCCAGGTTTCCATATTGTCCAGATCAACGCCACCAGTTGGCATAATCTGTACATGAGGCATTGGACCTCTGACAGCCTTAACAAAGTCCGCCCCCATTGCACTGCCTGGGAACAACTTCACGACATCGCTACCCAATTTCATGGCTTCCTTGATCTCATTCAGCGTCATACAGCCGGGCATATAAGGAATCGCGTACAAATTGCATAGCTTCGCTGTTTCTTCTTCAAAAGAAGGACTCACGACAAACTCTGCTCCGGCTAGAATAGCAATTCTTGCCGTCAGTGACTCCAGTACCGTTCCTGCACCAATAACTGCCCGATCCTTAAATTCGTCTCTCAATCTTCGAATGACCTGATCTGCATCCGGCGTCGTAAATGTAAGCTCAATATTATCCAAGCCGCCTTCAATGCAGGCTTTAGACATTAGATATGCTTCCTCCGCCGTGTTTCCCCGAATGACTGCGACGACACCTACTGAAGTGATATGTTCCAAAACTTTCTTTTTCGTCATGTTCCTGATCCTTTCCACGAATGGGATGACCATGTACCCTCAGCCGCTTGCAGGTTCACGCTCCAATACACTGATTGGATTAACGCAACTCGCTCATGGCAACCTGATCCATGTCTTTATATGTTTTATTTTCACCGGCCATGCCCCAAATGAAGGTATAGCTGCCTGTAGCCGCACCGCAGTGGATAGACCAAGGTGGAGAAATAACGGCTTCATCATTTTTCATGACCAGATGGCGCGTTTCGTTCGGTTCACCCATCAGGTGGAACATTCTCGCATTCTCATCCAGTTCAAAGTAGAAATACACTTCCATACGACGGTCATGAACATGTGTCGGCATGGAGTTCCACACACTGCCGTTCTCCAACGTCGTCATCCCCATAACCAATTGGCAACTTTGAATGCCTTCATCATGGATAAAGCGACGCAACGTACGGTTGTTAGCTGTTTCCTGCGAACCCAGACTTTCAGACGGTACATCGGCAAAAGACTGCTTCGTCGTCGGATACGTGGTATGAGCCAAGGCCGAAACGATATAAAATTTCGCAGGCTTTTCACTGGAATCGCTTTCAAAGATCAACTCCTTGCCCCCTCTGCCTACATAGAGACAGTCTTTTGTGGCCAGCTCGTAAGTTTCACCGTCCACCTTGACCGTACCGCTGCCGCCGACATTAAAAATGCCCAGTTCGCGGCGCTCCAGGAAAGTTTCTGCTTTGATTTGATCGTTACCTTCCAGCGCAACAGATTTATTCACGGGATAAATGCCCCCGATAATGACACGATCTTCATGCGTATAGACCAGCTTTACCTCCTCAGGTACAAACAGTTCCTGGATCAAATAGTGCTGACGCAACTCTTCAGTCGTAAAATGCTTGGCATGTTCGGGATGAGTTGAATAACGCATTTCCATAAAAACATTCCTCCTGTTTAGATAAACTTTTTTATCAACGGAATTGTTATAAAAGCGGTTTCTAACTCTACTTCTTAGCTAGAATTGTAATAATTATCTAAGAGGGTGTCAACCCAAAACTTCATTATTCCTAGAAAAACCCTTAGTACATACGAAGTTTTACACGCTTTTTACCTTTTGATAAACAAAACGACATTTTTTTATCTATATTACCTAAAAAGTTTTTAGCCAATATATCAACTTCATCATTGTGAAAAACCGATTTATGTGATAATTTCAATTTATTCAGTTGGTGCATGCGCTTACAGATTAAGTTTACTAAACATAAGGAGGAATACAAATGACCGCAACATTGGATGCTGTTACCTTCGGAGAACCGATGGCCATGTTTTATGCCAATGAAGCAGGCTCTCTGGATGAGGTGCGTTCATTCACCAAAGCGTTGGCCGGGGCAGAGACGAATGTTTCAGCCGGTTTGGCGCGTTTGGGTCTACGGGCGGGACTCGTGACCAAACTCGGCGAGGATACGTTCGGCAAGTTCATTGCCAGTGCGCTACGTGAGGAAGGGATCAACACACAGAACGTCATGTTTACCAAAGACCACTCTACCGGAATGCTGATTAAATCCAAAGTTACAAGTGGGGACCCCGAGGTGGAATATTTCCGCAAACATTCCGCCGCTTCTACATTAAGCATCGCTGATTTTAACGAGGCTTACTTTTCCGGAGCTCGCCATCTGCATTTTACAGGTATTTCTGTCGCCCTCTCTCCTGAGTGCCGTGATTTCGCACGTCATACGCGGCAATTTATGAAAAAGGCTGGTAAAACCGTATCCTTTGATCCGAACCTCAGACCTAAGTTATGGCCTGACACGCAAACGATGGTGGAGGCGATTAATGAGGCATCTGAGGGGTGCGACTGGCTTCTACCCGGCATTCATGAAGGTAAAATATTGACAGGCTACACCTCACCGGAGGATATCGCTTCGTTCTACCTCGATCGCGGCACCTCGCTGGTCATCATCAAACTGGGAACGGAAGGCGCCTATTACAAATCCGCAGATTCGGAGGGATATGTCAAACGTTTCCGCGTAGAGCATGTCGTGGATACCGTCGGTGCAGGTGACGGCTTTGCCGCAGGTGTGATTAGTGCGCTGCTGGAGGGCTTACCCCTGGCAGAAGCAGTCAAACGCGGGAATGCACTTGGTGCGCTGGCTGTCATGTCAGCCGGAGATATGGATGGCTATCCGACGCGAGCCGAACTGGAATCATTTTTGCTCAGCGCCAGCACAAATTAGTCCGGGTTTATTCCCCGCATAGCCTTCACCGCTATTAGTGCAAGCTCAACAAGGCCGAATTTAAAGTCAGCCTTAACTTCCAATAGCCCGTATTCGCGATTGTACGATCTGAGCAGCATACGCATACTCAGATCGTACAAAGGAATACGGGCTATTTTTATAATATATGACACATTGCTCGTCTACAGCGTTTTGACGGATTCTCCCCGATTGATATCCGGCACAAATCGGTAAATAATCGGGACTGATTCGCCGCCTTCCTCAATGCTGGACAGCAGTGTCTTTGCCGCTTGCTTCCCCATATCCGCAATGGGTTGTGTAATGGTCGTAATCGGCGGATTGTAAATATGGGCAAACTCCGCATCGTCAATCCCGATAATGGACAGCTCTGCCGGAATACGTATACGGCGGGCATTCACATACTTCAACACCTCAGCCAACACGATATCATTCCCGGCCAACAGCGCAGTCGGCGGCTCCGGCAGTTGGAACAGCTCCTTCAGCGTCTGCTGGATTTCTTCTCTCGGCACACTGTGCATATATTCTTCACGAGATGGCAAGCCATGCTCCTCCAGCGCCTTTTTGTATCCGCTGAGCCGTTCCACTCGTGGAGTAATCCGATTCAAGCCAAGGGGCAAAGTAATCAGCGCAATTCGCTCATGCTTGTGAGCCACAAGTTCCTGAATCGCCAGCTTAATCGCCATTTCGTTATCCAGTAGCAGGCTGCGCGTATTTACCCCATCTACCAAACGGTCCAAAAATACTAACGGATACTTTTCACGAATGAGTTGGTTGTAAATATCTGCATGCTTGCCTGTCGGGAAGATGATCAAGCCGTCCACTTGACGGGCCTTGAGCATCTCAATATACTGGCTCTCCTTGTCGGGATTTTCATCGGCGTTGCAAATGATCACCTGAATGCCAAAACGCTGCAATTCCTCCTCAATCGCACGGATAGACTGGATCGAAAGGGTATAGTCAATGTTGGCTACAATGACCCCCACCATAAACGTCCGGTTTTGCTTCAAGCTGCGGGCCAGCCCGTTAGGCTGATAGTTCAGCTCTTGAATAACCTCGGCAATCCGGTCTCTGGTCTGGTCGCTCATATATTTATATCGTTTGTTCAGAAATTGCGAGACAGTGCTTTTAGACACTCCTGCCTTCTGGGCAACATCTTCAATCGTCGGCTTCTTCATCGGTACACTCCTTGTCTTTCATGTACTGCGTTAGTGCAACAAAAGTATATCTTTTTTTTAGTAAATTTACCATACTTCTATTTATGAATGCCATTATGATATAAGTCGAACTTCAAAGTTGCCTATCGTGCCACCGTGTAGAAGTATGGTTCTCCAGCAGCAAAAAGAGGCAGTTCAAGATGTTCTCTTGAACTGCCTCCGCGTACACAACTCTATCGAAAAGCTAGGCTCCAGCTGGCCCTAAATGCTGCTCGACATCAATGTGCCGGAACGGGCGTTGCAGACTGATCTGGTGTATCGTGCTCGACCAGCGCATGCTTTTCCCATAATCGGCTTTTCCAGCGAGCATACATGATGACAGCACGAGTCCATTCATCAGCAGCAATCGCCAGCCACACGCCGGCGAGCCCCATGTCCAGCTTGAACACAAGCAGATAACCAAGCGGCAAGCTCATGCAGACCATGGAGATCAGACCCATAAAGACCGGGAACTTCGCATCTCCAGCAGCACGCAACGAGTTAATAATGACGATATTCGTGGTCCGGCCAGTTTCTAGCAGAATGCTAAGTAAAATGACCTGTGCTCCCAAACGGATAATTTCAGGGTTTTCCGTGAACAAACCAAGCAAGGGAACACGGAAAAAGATGACCACCGCATCAATAATCACGGTCACGAGTAGCGCCCATTTCACACTGGTCAGTACACGTTTATAGGCAGTATCCTTCTGTCTGGCTCCCACGAGCCTTCCTACCACAATAGCCGTACCCATGCCGACTGCCATACTGAATAAGTAAATATAGCTTGAAATATTATTCGCATATTGACGTGTCGCCATTGCTTCTGCGCCCAGATAAGTCACGTACAGTGTGAAGATGAGCTGACACGACTGATACATAATGGACTCCAACGCGGATGGTACACCAATGCGCAATATTTTAGAGATGAACTTTTTGGACAATTGGACGTAATATTTCCACTCAACACGAACCTCAGTGACCCGGTACATCAGCCAGAAGAAGATCAGGAGACAAATAAAGCGGCTACCTACTGTAGAAATAGCAGCACCCTCTACTCCAAGTACAGGCATTCCCCAATGCCCAAAAATCAAAACATAGTTACCGACCACGTGGATCACGTTCATAAAAACCGATACATACATTGTTTCTTTGGTAAAACCATGTGTACGAATAGTCGCCGCCAGCGCATTAATCAATGCTTGAAGAAAAATGGCACCTCCGACGATGCTCATATAAGACTCCGCGTAAGCCAGAATCTCACCCTGAACATTCAGCCATTGCAACATGTGCGTACCAAATACGAGAAAAATTACGCTAAGCAAAAGACCTACCATCAAATTCAACGTAATGGCCGTACCTGTAACCTGGGCCGCTTCGACTAGTTTCTTAGAACCGATATATTGAGCTACGACGATAGCAGCGCCGTTGCCGATAACCTCCAGTACAAGGATGGCAATTGAAATAATTTGATTGGACGCGCCCACACCCGACACCGCATTATCAGATACAGAACTGATCATGAACGTGTCGACGCTCCCCATTAGCATAAACAGAAACAATTCAAGGAAAATAGGCCATGTTAGACGGAACAAATTCAGTTCCTTAGCTTCGGACAATACCGAACCTTTTTTTAGTGCTCTGGTTGTCATTCATTCACCTTTCTTCATAGATTTATTTAACGATCAAAAGGTATGTTAGCACAGTCATTCTGAAAATACATCCCGTTTACGTAAAATGATTTGCAAAATGCGTAAGAATTCATTTATCACCCTCTTAATAATTGATTATCGAACTTTATTGAAACAGGATATTGCAAGAATATATCAGTAGTCTGGTCTTTTCGACGCAATTATGAGCTAAAGAGTATAATAGAATACGAGCCTGTGAGCATTGCCGCTGACAGGTTGTGAAGATTGTTGTATGCTTCCTAAGCATAATTTGTGAATTAATAATGGAATATATAGGACATTCATAGGGTTAAAAGGTAATAAAGGAGGCTTTTACAGATGACTCAATCATTTCAAGCTCTTGTCGTCGATCAGACACAGGACGGTGAAGTCCAAGCAGAGGTACGTTCTCTGGAAGCTAGCAGTTTACCTGCTGGAGAAGTATTGATTCGTGTCGCTTATTCCAGCATCAATTATAAAGATGGGCTTGCTGCCCGCAAGGATGGCAATATTGTCAAAGCCTATCCGTTCGTACCAGGCATAGATTGCTCGGGAACCGTCGTCTCTTCGGAGGATAGCCGCTTTAGCGAAGGACAAGCGGTGCTCGTTACCGGATACGGGCTGGGTGTGTCTCAATTCGGAGGATTCAGCCAATATGCACGCGTGCCTGCGGACTGGGTGGTTCCACTTCCAGACGGACTCACGCCGAGAGAGGCGATGATTTTCGGGACAGCTGGATTCACCGCAGCCCTGTCGTTATATCGGCTGGAGCAAAACGGCGTTACTCCGGAGCAGGGCAAGGTACTCGTCACCGGAGCGACGGGCGGCGTAGGCGGGGCAGCCATTGCCTTGCTGAACAAGAGAGGCTACCATGTCGTAGCCAGCAGTGGTAAGGCCGATGCGCATGATTACCTCAAGGCGCTCGGAGCAGCCGAGGTTATTTCCCGCGAGGAGGTCTACGACGGTGCGGAGAGCATCCGCCCGCTGGGCAAGCAGCTTTGGCAAGCAGCTGTTGATCCTGTAGGCGGAAAGCCGCTCGCTTCGCTGCTCAGCCAGATCGCCTACAACGGCTCCGTTGCCGTGAGCGGCCTGACGGCAGGCACCAAGCTGCCTACGACGGTGCTGCCGTTTATTTTGCGCGGCGTAAGTCTGCTGGGCATAGACTCTGTCTTCTGCCCATACGACACCCGCGTAGCGATCTGGAAGCGGCTCGGCAGCGAATGGAAACCCGAACAGCTGGAGCAGCTCGTTGAGCGCGAAGTCGGATTGGCCGACCTGCCAAGCGCGCTCGAAGACATCCTTGCAGCCCGCTCGCAAGGAAGAACGCTAGTACGGCTGGTTGACTAAGCGGAGTAGTCCGCAAGCTATCCATTGGCGTGTTTTCGCGTGAAGAAGTGTCATCCCTTAGGGTCTAGCTTAGGAACATGTAAGAAGCCTGTAAATCTGCAATTTTGAGATTTACAGGCTTCTTTTTTCGTGTGGTACATTTGAAGCAGACGGTTTACTTTTCGCAACCAAATGAACCTTTTGAGAACCTCAGTTGTTATATAGATAAACTGCACGAGAAAGGAGAGCACATCATTGGAGAGTAATCGAGAGTTGTTTGATTTGTATCAACGAGATGTATACCGAACCTGCTACTACATGGTACATAATGCATCGGATGCAGAGGATTTAACGCAGGAAGTGTTTATCATCCTGTTTCGCAGCAATCGTGAACAGATCGAACAACTAAAAGCCTGGATTATGAAGATCACGGTCAATCATTGTCTGAATTACCTTAAACGCCAGAAAAGCCTGCATTTGAAGGTATCGGCTAATCCCTATCTATTTATCGGGGCGGAAGGTAAACCTGTAGACAGGTTGGTGGAAGAACGCGAATCGGCAGAGGAATGGGCCGTTTATATGAATCGCCTTCCGGCCAAAATCCGCGCTGTGCTGACACTCCGCTATATGCATGATTTCACGCTGGCGGAAATATCCAAACTGCTAGAAATTCCGCTGGGAACCGTCAAATCGAGGACTCACAAAGGACTAAAGTTATTGGAGCAAATATTGCGGGATGCAGGGGTACAAATTCCCGAGATGGAAGGAGAGAACTATGAACAACATAGAAAAGGCATTGAAGCGCAAGTTAAATGATGATTCGGAAATGGCCTATCCTGACTTTGGTGAGATGTGGAACCGGATGGAACAGACAGGGCATACTGCCCCTACGCTAACCGACACTTCCGATTCATTCACTCCCCACCGACACAGAAACTGGCGCAAAATAGCTATTGCCGCCTCTCTAAGCGCACTTCTGGTTGCAGTTCCTGTCTATGCCGCCATCCACTACAACTGGGACAATCTGCTACGCGGAAGAAGTGGCATCCAGACAGCATTAAAGCAAAACCTCGGGCAACCGCTGGAGCAGTCCGTGACCAGAGACGGAGTGAAGCTAACGCTGCATACAGCTATTGTCGATGAGAACCGGACCGTGATCCTGTACAGCTTGGAGGTCGGAAAACGTGCAGACAACGAGTTTTGGAATGTTAAAGGCGTATCGCTAAAAAGTGCTGCGGGAGAAAGCAGTGCAGGGGAATATAACTTTCAGCAATGGGACCCGAAAAATCAACGGTACAACGGATACTTTGAAAGTGACTGGACACCGCAGCAAGAAACAGAGAACGTGCGGCTGAACGTAGATCATATAGAGCTCACCAGCGTTCAGGAACTGGAATTGCCGCTCGATGTCACATCGCCTCAGATGCAGACATTCAAGCTGGATCGTAACGGCTTACAAGATATGAAGGTACAGGTATTTCAACAAGGGAAGGATAAGCTGATGCTGTCCTCGGCAATCACCTTCGATTCCTCCATACCCAAGAAATGGGACAATCCACAAATCGTTGCTTACCAAGGCGGCAAGCCTGTGATGTCGCAGCCTGGAGGGGCTTTTGGCAAACCCGGAGATAACGGGGAGTATACAGCCCAGCAGTATTTTACTAAAGAGGATATGCCGGAAGGACAGACTACCTTCAAACTGCAATATGCGCAAACCGAGAAAAGTATAAATGAACCCATAAAATTTGACCTGCAGCTAAGCAAGAAGAAGATGGAAAGCGGGACGATTAAAAGTGTGCTGAATATCCCACTGGAGAAAGGCAATCCAAATGTTTTGCTAGAACAAATGATTGTCACACCTACGCAAATCCGTGTCACGATCAGAAGCAAGGAGAAATTCGCCATGTTACCTTATCAAAAGTACTTTCTTTCTGTGAACGGCACAACGTTAGAGGGTAACCGTTGGTCTTCACCTAATCAGGAACACGATCTGTACACGATCCGTTTTGAACGGCCGTCCAATCTTGTGATTACCAAGGACACTCCCATTACTTTTACAGGTAAATACAAGGTTACGACCCATTCGGATGACAAAACGCCACAGCGTTTAACTGATATTTCTGAGCAAAAGCAGACGCTAACGACGCAAATCGGTGGCTATCCTGTGAAGTGGACCTACTACAAACAGGGATCCGACTTATTCGTAGAAACCGAAAGCGAGGACGCTCACTTTGGAGGGATTAACCAGACGCATATTGGCCTGGGTAAAGAACGGATTATCGGCAAGCCGATCACAGCCAATTTCGCTGGAGACGGCAATAACAAGGCAGTGGATGTCTACAAGAACTTCAAAGGGAAGGAAGCTTCTATTTATATGTTCTACTATACAACGGACGACCCGGAAGCAGAGGCAACCGTACCCTTACATCCTATGACAAGCAACAGCGAAGCATCCAAATAGCAATGCTATAAAAAGAGGGTCCTCTATACCTGTGTGAACCGTGGTATAGGGGACCCCTTTTTATTTTCCTAGGAAGGCACAGTCTGCCTGAAACGATTGACTCACGCCCTACTTCACAGAACCTTGCGTAACGCCATTGATAATCCATTTTTGTGCAATCAAATAGACAATAATCATCGGCAGCAAGGCCATTAGATACGAGGCAAAGGCCAAATTAAAGTCGGTATTGAACTGCCCCTGAAATACATACTGGACGAGCGGTAGCGTATATTGCTCCGCATCGCTGATAATAATGAGCGGCAGCAGGAAGTCGTTATATGTGGACAGACAAGTGAGAATTCCCACCGTAGCACTAATCGGCGCCATCAGCGGGAATATAATGCGCCAAAAAGTACCCCATGTCGTCGCACCATCTACCGTGGCTGCCTCTTCCAATGCCACCGGAATGGAGCGAATATAACCGACATACACGAAAACATTAAACGCCAAACCATACACCGTATGCAGCATAATGAGACCCAACAGATTAGTCATATGAAGGCCCGAGGCCAGTTTTACAATCGGCAGCATGATGATCGGGAACGGTATAAACATGGCGCTCACAAAGTAAAAATATAATCCCTTAAAAAGGCGTCGCTGCATATTACGGGCAATCGCATAAGCGACCATCGAATTGGTTAGCAAAGTTAATATGACCGTCGATGTCGTGACCATCACACTGTTCTGAAAAGCGCTGAAGAAGTTGGTCATTTCTACGGCACGACTAAAATTTTCCCAATGCAGCTCGGTCGGAAAGGCAAAGGCGGAATGCGCCATCTGTTCGGGATTTTTAAGTGCTATCGTTACCGTCATATAGAGGGGAAACAGGATAAATATTGTCCCCAACGCTACTAGAAGCAGCACAGGCCAGTTGGTACGTCTGCTTGTTTTCATCAGTTATCCATCTCCCTTCTCTGGAGGAATCGCAGCTGTAAGATGGAAATGATCGCGATCACAATAAAGTAAATAACAGAGTTAGCCGACTGATAAGCAAATTCTCCGCCTCTAAATCCCCCGGTGTATATCAGGTGGGAAATCGACTGGGTGGCCCGTCCCGGCCCGCCATTCGTCAAAGCCACGATCTGATCGAACACCATCAGGGAATTTTTCATCGCCAATACCATATTAATCGTGAAAAACGGAGCAATTAACGGAAAAGTAATGCTCCAGAATTCGCGCCATTTACCCGCACCGTCTAGGTTGGACGCCTCATACAGACTTGTCGGAATGGTTTGCAGCCCGGCCAGATAGAGAATCGTATTAAAGGCAATCCCCTGCCATACAGCTACGATGACAACCCCCACCCAAGCCAGTTGTTCACTGCCCAAAATGTTCGTCGACAATGAGGTAATACCTAAATTTTGCCCCCAAATCGTAAACACGTTCGAGAACAAATAATTGAATATGTAACCCACGATTAGCACGCTCAAAATATTAGGCAGAAAATAAATACCGCGGAAAAAGTTACGAAACCGTATTTTAGCATTCAGCCCTAGCGCAATCAGCAAACTAAGGATATTAGTCGCAATGGTAACCACAATCGCAAATTTGAAAGTAAACCAGTATGCGTTCCCCACATTGTCGTCCTGAAACAAATTAATATAGTTCTTAAACCCGACAAAGTGATACTGATGACCAAAGCCGTTCCAGTTTGTAAGCGAATAATAAAAGCCCTGCAAGGCAGGCAAGGTCAAAAATACAAAAAACAATAGCACCGCCGGCACCGTCATCCAGTAAAAAGTCGTTAGTCGCTTATTCATGTCTCCTCCTCCTCTCCTATCGGCGGTTAGCTACCTTATCCCATTCTCGGTCCAGCTTGGCCAGATAAGCGTCGATGTCTCTGTTTTGCAGGAAGGCCTGCACAATCGAATTCAATTGGACCGCTTTGGGAATATAGTGATCGGCAAAATCAATGACGCGGCCCGATTTAAAATACGGCAATAGCTCCGCCACACTTGGATCATCCTGCGTGACTCCCTTCACCGCCGAAAACAGCGTTTGCTCTGTAATGTATTGCTTGCTGTTCTCCGGCTTCAACAAGAAGGCAATGAACTCCTCGGCTTCCTGTTTATGCGGAGTGCTCTCCGATACGGCTAATAGCGTATCTATACCGGACACCAGTTTGACTGCCTTTTCGTCATTCCCTGTTGGTAATGGGAAAAATCCAAGCTCCACTTTCGGATTGGCTTTGCGAATTTCAGATATGGCCCACGAGCCCTGAATGTACATCAATCCCTGCCCGTTAGCGAAGGCACGGTTACCGTCGGCATAGTTTTTGCCAAAATTATCACCATGTCCGTATTTCAATAGCTCCAGCTGCTTTTCAGCAACCTCGCGGTACTTGTCCTGAAAAGTGACCTGATTTTCACGCCGTTGCAGGAAAAAATCAATGCCCACCAGATTCGGGCCCAGCGCATTAAAGGGGAGGTTCGTTTGCCAATCATCTTTATATGTAAAATAGAACGGGATTTTTCCAGCAGCCTTGATCTTTTGCGCCGTTGCAATCAGCTCATCCCACGTTTTGGGCACCCGTAATCCCATTTCCTTAAAAAGCGTTTTGTTATACATCACACCATTCGCATTCGCAGCATAAGGAATTCCATACACGGGATCGACCCCGGTTACATCCTTAAGCATTTTGAGGTAAATCGGATCAATCGTACGTGGCAATTCTGTATTCGCCAGGTCCGTAAAAATACCACTTTGCGCCAAAATGGAGTAGGTATCGGTGGCCCCAAGCCCTACAATGTCAGGTACATCGTTTTTGACAACCCGGGTCAATAACACAGTCTCTGCCTCTGGCGGGTTGACCTGTGTCACTTCAATACCGGGATGTTCCTGATTGAATTGAGAGATTAGCTTATCGAATGAACCCTTGGCCTCCGGCTTGTTTTGAAAAAACTCAATTTTCACCTTACCCGAAGCATCGTCCTCGTTGCATGCGCTTACAAAAAAAGCCAATAAAAGGATCGCCGCCAGTGTAGACAGCTTTTTGACCCAACACCACATGCTCATACCTCCTTTTCCCCTATGTCAATCTATGCGGGACTAGACAATTAATACCCGTCCCTTGCAGAAAAGAAACGATACAGTGGAAGCAATTACCGCCACGAAGTCCAACACCGTTCGTATTAAAAAAAGATCCAGCTAACCTTCAAACGGTCGCTTGGATCCTTTTTATTTGTATAGTGTCAACTGCAAAATCTATGTTAAAAAATTCGTTTTTGCCACCGTACACAACTAATAATAATGCACACCACCAACATTCCCCCTGTACACACCCAAAATTCAAATGAATTTTGGACCCTTAGAGCAAGTAATATTTCCCGAAACGGGTCCATTAACATAATGAGCGGTCTAGACAATTTAAAGAGAAATGCAGATAAAACCAGAATTGATAAATAAGCAAACAGGGGTCGAGATACAAATAAGCATACGGCGCTGCTCAACATGAGCTTCACCAAGCAAACGATAAACAATATGAGATAAAATGCGAGTATGTAGGTTATGGCATCAGATGAGGTAGAAGGTGTTGATGCACCATATTTTAAGAAAGTAGAGCTATGTGGGAAAAGAAACCATCCCGCAAGCACACTTATAAACAAACCTGTCCCAACGTAAATGACCGTCGTGACCGATAGTGCGAGCATCTTGGCAAGCCAAAACTGCAAACGACGGTACGGACGCAACATGTAGAGCCTATACGCCCCTGAATAAAGATCACCACTCAACTGATCCACATACAGGATAGGCAACATCGCCAGAGTTAGAAATAAAGCAACCTCACTCATCATCAGCCATGGCAGGTTTAAATTATTGACGAGCATGGTTCCTTCACCAAAACGGAAGATCTTTGTTCCCGTCATTTTATAACTCCATATAATCGCTACAATTACTAATATATAGGTTATATACAACGAATAAGTGGACTTCCGCTTCCAAATCCGTTCCATTTCACTTTGCCAAATTCCCAGCATCAAGCAATCCCCCTAACACAAATAATCATCGGCTACAAAGCGGCGATATGCCCCCCATGTAAACAAGACAAGATACAAACTAACAACGGTAGCGATGGCCCCATTCACAGACAAACTTCCTATTAAAGAATCATTCAATCCCGTATGCTGTAAATATGGAATAACCATAAATATGACCACATCATATAGGTATGGAATATGAGAAACAAAGGATGCCAATTTTAGATACAGCGGATCAAATAACAGAGAAGCCAAATTGTATAACATGCAAATACCGATTGCATACGTAACGCTCTTGCTATACATAGCAAAAAAGCAATACAAGGAACTTATAGCTAATAGTGAAGCAAATGCCCAGCCATAGTATTCAAGGATGAGTAGCAGTCGAACTCCAGACAGGCCTGTATCACTTAAACCATAGGAAAATCTCCATACTTCAGCAATCACCTGTGAGGATAGGGCATATACAATGAGAAGAAGTAAGATAGAAACATTCAAAACCAGCAGCTTGCTCCAAAAAATCTGACCGCGGGTAAATCGGCGCATGAATAATAGCCGCATCCGTCCACTTTGGAATTCCTCAGTAAACACAGCAGCAGCTAAAGCAGCCACAGCACTGTTGCAAAATAAATACAAATTCTCCTGCAGACTGGTGACGATAAAATTCAGGTGTAGTACCTCTACTGGAACATTCCGAGTACGCAAATAATATAATCCTGTCGAATAGGCTAGCACAGGTGTACATAAAACCATAAGCCAGAACCACTTTCGCTTCCACAATCGTTCGAATTCACTGTGTATCAATCGCTTCATAACCCCATTAACCCCATAAAGGCATCCTCCAGACGTTGCCCTTCCTTTATCAGCTGATCAGCAGGCCCCTGCCAAACTAGCCTGCCCTCTTTAATTACGATGAGTTCATCGCACATCTGTTGCAATTCGTCCAGCAGATGACTGGAGATAAAAAAGGCATAATTGGCCGAATTACGCAAACCAAGCACAATATCTCTCAGCTCTCTCATCCCCATGGGATCAAGACCGTTGGACGGTTCATCCAGCAACAGAAGCTCAGGAGCACCCAGCATGGACTGTGCAATACCTAGTCTTTGCTTCATTCCAAGCGAATAGGTTTTTACTTTGTCATCGCCCCGCGTTTCTAACCTCACCTTTGTAAGCAACTCTTCGATATGTGCCTCCCGATTTGAAGATGAAATTTCAGAGTGCAGCCGTGATAAATTACGTAGAACCTGCCTGCCTGTCATATAATCAAAAAAGACTGGAGATTCAATAATGGCCCCCACCTTGGACAGCGCTTTTTCCCGATCCGTGTGTACATTATATGAAGCTATCTGTACAGAGCCGCTGGTTGGCTTCATTAATCCAGTCATAATACGCATCATCGTTGTTTTGCCCGCTCCATTGGGTCCGATGAATCCATAAATCTTCCCTTTCTGAAGCTTGAATGAAATGTCATTCAATAAATTTCTTTTCCCCATTTTTTTTGTTACCTGATTGACCTCCAGTAAGAAGTCCGACATATCGTTCCCTCCATCCTATGATTGATAGCTATGATTACGAATGAGTATAGAATCTACTTTATAATGATTAATATCGCTTGCATAAAGTAGAAAATATCACAAGTTGCAAAATGTAAACAAATTACTTTATATGTAAAATAAAAAGATAATAAATTATTAATATCAATTTATTTAAATATATGGTTATTCTATTTCCACTCTCTCATTCTCTTTACCATACAAAAATAGCCCCTCAGTAAACGCTCTACCTCAGGGCCACCCTCTATATAAAATAAACCATTGTCCATTCAGTAACCAGCCTGTCACCTACTCCAGCTCAACCCACTCGCCGAGCAATACATCCAGCTCCGCTTGCAGTCGCTCACGCGCGTCCCACAGCTCCGCCATGTGTATCGTGTCGCCGCTTGTGCCGAGCAGCTCCAGCTCGGCATCCGCCGCCGCCAATTCTGCTTCTTTGGCGGCGATGGCCCGCTCCAACCGCTCGCTGGATGCAGCGGGCGGGCGTGATGGCTTCGCGGCGGCCTTCGTTTCGCGTGCCCCAGCCCCGGCAGCGGGCGAGCCCAAGCGACCTGAGCGTGCACGGCTCGCATCGTCTTCCGTAGTCGCTCCCGTATGCGCAGCCGCCCCCATGCCATTGCTCGCTACACTGGAATGTACAGCTGTGCCCGAGCCAGAGCCGCCACCGGATGCGGCTCTGCTTGCAGATGTCGGGCGTGTCCCGGTATCCCCCTCGCTCTGTAGACGAGCGTTGTCCAGCTCACGCTTCTTCGCTCGGTACTCATCAAAGCTGCCTAGATAAAAGGTCAGCTTTCCAGCCTCCAGCTCCCACACGCGCCCTGCCAGCTTGTTCACAAAGTAGCGGTCATGTGAAATCGCCAGCACCGTTCCCGTGTAGGTGTCTAACGCTTCCTCCAGCGCCTCGCGTGAGTCAATGTCCAGATGGTTCGTCGGCTCATCCAGCACCAACAAATTTGGCTTTTTCATGACCAGCAACGCCAGCCGTAAGCGGGACCATTCGCCACCGGACAGCATGCTCACGGGCTTAAACACATCGGCACCGTAAAATAAATACTTCGCTAGCAACCCGCGTGCCTCGCCTTCTTCAGCCCCTGCTTCCTCCTTGAAGTAAGCAAGCACAGTTGCCCGGCTATTCCGTTCTCTTTCTTGCTGCGCCAAATATCCGTACTCCACGCGCGCACCCCACTGGACCGTGCCTGCATCTGCGCTTTCCTGACCTAGCAGAAGCTTGAGCAACGTCGTTTTGCCTGACCCATTATCACCCAGCAAGGCCACCTTTTCGCCGAATTCCAGACTGCCCGTTGCCCCGTTTAATATCTGGCGCTCTCCATAGGCTTTAACAATTTCTTCAAACTGCAGTACCCGGCGACCGGAACGATCCTCCAGCTTTAGGTGAAATTCCGCCCCCTGCGGGTCCAATACAGGCCGCTTCACCAGTTCCATGCGCTCCAACGCCTTACGAATGGATGCTGCTTTTTTGAAAAACTTTTCGTTATCGCCATTGCGACCCCACTCTTCAAAACGCCGAATGGCCTCTTTCATCTTTTTGATCCGCTTTTGCTGTTCCTTATAATCTTCAAATTGTAGTAGCAATCGTTCTTCCTTTTCCTTAACATAGCCGCTGTAGTTCGTATAATACGTAAACGCCTCGCCATCCTCAAGCTCAATCATTTTAACGGCGACCCGATCCAGAAAATAACGATCATGGGACACAACCACACATGCACCTGTGTAGCCCTGCAAAAATTGCTCCAGCCATTCCAGCCCCTTCAAATCCAGATGGTTGGTCGGCTCATCCAGCAGCAGCAAATCCGGTCGTCCGATGAGCTGTGATGCCAGCGCTATTTTTGTTTTCTCTCCACCCGACAGCGAGCCGAAGCTGCGCGTATACATACCTTTGGGAATACGCAGCCCATCCGCTACCTGGTCAATGTTTGCATCCATTTCATAGCCGCCATTGCGTTCAAACCGTTCCTGCAAGGCAGCATACGATTGCAGTAGCTTCTCCAGAAGGCTCGCATCCGCTGCCACAACCGGATCTGACATTTCCCGTTCCAGTGTGCTCATCTGATTGCGGCAATCCTTCAGCTCACGATAGGCGTAAGCCAGCGTTTCGTACACGGTGAAGCTCTCAAACTCCGCCGGAATTTGCGGCAAATAGCCAATTTTCGTATCCTTGGCGATGACGAGCTGCCCTTCATCTGGGCGGGACAAACGTGCGATTAGGCGTAATAGGGTGGTTTTACCGCTTCCGTTGCGGCCGATGAGTCCCACCTTTTCTCCCGTATGGATATCAAACGATGCACCATCCAAAATCAGATTGGCAGCGTGGTATTTTTTCAATTGTTGACCGTTTACTATATACATGTTCAGGCTCTCCTTTATTTAGGAAGACCCTTACCCGGGTAACACAAAAAGAGCCGCAGGAGCAACCCCGCGACTCTTCGGAAGATACAGCAATCCGTTCGAGTTAAGGTAGGCGTCTTCTCGCGATGTTTACAACCGTATGATTAAAATTGGACAGACTTCTCCCGTTGTATGGAAAAGCATGAACAATGCCAGCCATAGCAATCGGCAGCTGGCTAATACGGTTGTTCAGCATCTCGTGATTCACCTACCTCACCTCCTTCTTCATAATTGTGTGTAGTATAACATGTTTGCTCGTATTATGAAAGAGGACGATAGTCCATCGAACTATGAAACAGAGTGGTGTCCTCTGACAGCCTGCGAAGTCCCGGCTCTGGTAATCGAAAATACGCCGCAGACAAAAGCAACAATCACAAATGCCCCACCTACCCAAGCGTTCGTGGCAACAGATTCACTATTCTCAATCACTACTCCTCCCAAGGCAGAACCGAGAGCGATCCCGACCTGGAGCGCGGAGAAATTAAAGCTTTGCTGAATACTACCCGATTCGGGTGCATTTTCAATAAGATAACTTTGCATCGGGGGCGACAAGGCCCAACTCAGTATGCCCCAGATAATCAGTAGTGGCGCAAATACATAAATCGAGTGAATTGAGAATGGCAGCAAGAACATCACGGCGATAAACACGCCTACGACGACTAGAATACTTTTCGCCGTGCCGAACCGATCTGCCAAAGAGCCGCCAATAAAACCACCGTTCACTGCCGCCAGCCCAAAGACAAAATAGGCCACACTAACCCATGAAGCGTTCAAGCCCATCATATTTTCTAAAAACGGAGTGAAATACGCATATAACGTGTAATGGCCCGCCAGTGTCAGCGTGGTCACCAAATGAGCACTGATGACTTTAACATTTTTTAAGGATTTCAACTGATCACGCATAGGTACAACATGTTCTGTCGGAATCCGCTCCATAAACAAGTTGATAACGATCATAGCAACGACCGTCAACAAAGCAATGATCAGGAAAAGCACCCGCCAGCCAAATGCATTTCCAATCAGCACCCCGGCTGGAATACCTAGAACGATGGAGGAGCTAACCCCCATGGAGATGACACCGAGGACACGGGCCTGATAAGCCTTAGACACCACTTTGACTGCAATGGTCAGTGACAATGTAACGATCAGCGACCCGCTTGCAGCGGTAATGATACGGGATACAAACAATACTGCATAATTCGGACTCCAGAAGGCCAGCAGACTTCCCAGAATAAAAATAAACATCGACCACAGGTACAGTCGTTTTCGTTCAATTTTGGCGGTCAACGCCAACAGAGTTGGCCCAGCAATAGCATACACGAGCGCATAGATCATGATAAGCTGTCCTGCCGTGCTTACGGAGACATTCAAATCCTGTGCAATTTGGGGTAGCACGCCACCGATAATCAGCTCCACCAGCCCCACCGTAAAGGTCGCAATCGTTAAAATAACTACTTTGAAGTTCATTACATTAGCTCCTTTGCTGTCATGTAAATTCCCTCGTATTACGCAAAAAAATCCTGACCACAAGAAATGTACAAGACGTACACTTTTTGTAATCAGGATTTATCGGTTCCTGGTAGAGACCCTCAAACCATATTATTGAGGTTATACAAATGGGGCATTCATTTATTACGCATTCACGAAGGTTATAGCTATTACTATAAAGGAGCCTGTGGCTAAGTTCAACCCCCTACAGCCGCAAAAATTCGCTCATAGCACGATCCGATAGATAAGGTAGGTACTCATGACCGTATTCGTGATACAGGAGTATTTCCTTGTCTGATACGATTTTATTGTACACCGCAAACTGCGTGGAGGGTGGACAGATGGTGTCCGACAGCCCTGTCACAAACAACACACGACCACGAATACGATCTGCCAAATGTTGAATGTCGATGTAGCCTAATCGGTAAAACAGCTCCTCCTCGCGCAGATGGTTCGGATCAAACCAACGAAAATAATAAACCAGTTCTTCATATGCAGATGTAGTGGCATCCAGCATCCAGGCTCTTTTATAGTCCGACAGAAACGGATATACCGGAACTGCCATACGGACACGCGGCTCCAATGCAGCGCAGGCAACCGTCAGGGCCCCTCCCTGGGAGCAGCCAAATGCGCCGATCCGTTCGGGGTCGACCTGCTCCATAGACATCAGAATGCGCACCGTCTGCACGGTATCCAAAAATACATTGCGGTAATACAACCGATCCGGGTCCGGGTCGTCAATCCCTCGGATGATATGGCCGCGTACCGTCGTTCCCTGAACCTGCAAATTGTCCTCGGACAGCCCACCTTGCCCCCGGCAATCCATGGCCAGCACAGTGAATCCGTGTGCCGCATAGCTTACCTTGTCGAACCAGTCGCCACTGTCGCAGGAATATCCATGAAACATGGCCAAAGCTGGCCCTTGTTCCGTAAGGTGCTTGGGACGAGCCAGCTTCCCGTGAACCCTTGCTCCGCCCACTCCAGTAAAATATAGATGGTAACACTCCACCATCGGAGAGACAAAATCAGCAGGCTCCAGTGTATAATCAAGCGGCTGCCGCTCCAGCTCCTGTAATGCCCGTTCCCAGTATGCGTCAAAGTCCAGCGGCTTCGGGTTACTCCCCATATATGACTGCAATTGCTGTAAAGACATATCCTCCGGCATTCAAGTTCCTCCTACATCCGGCCTGACTCACGGTCGTCTGCGACCACTTCATCCGTTGCGATGACATACTTCATAATGTCAGACACTGTCGTGTATGCAATACCTACATACGTGTCAGCGGCTCCATAATAAATCGCAATCCGGCCCGTGTCCGCATCATGCAGCGTAGCACACGGGAACACCACATTCGGCACAAACCCCCGTTCTTCGTACCATTCCTCCGGGGTCAGCACGAAATTCGAGGAACGATATTTAACTTTAGACGGATCATCCAGGTCAAGAACGGCTACGCCCATACTGTATACCAGCCCATTGCACGTGCCCGTCACCCCGTGGTAGAACATCAGCCAACCCTCGGTCGTCTCAATCGGGGCCGGTCCGCCGCCAATCTTTACCGATTGCCACCAGCCCTGTCCGCCCTTACTCATGACATGACGGTGCTTGCCCCAATAGACCAAGTCAGGACTTTCACTCAGAAAAATGTCGCCAAATGGTGTATGTCCGCTGTCGCTCGGACGGGATAGCAACATAAAGTTTCCGTTTAGCTTGCGGGGCAACAGCACACCATTACGATTAAACGGCAGGAACGGATTTTCCAATCGTACAAAGCTTTTAAAATCCTTCGTTTGTGCTATCCCCAATGCTGCACCGTAAAAATCTGTACACCAGATGATATAATACGTGTCCTCCACGCGAACCAGACGCGGATCGTAAGCATAATTTGGCTGATAATCGTTCCCTTCCTCATCAACCAAATGCAAACGTTCTGTCTCAATGTCCCAAGCCAACCCGTCGTCACTCCAGCCTAGGTGCAAATGCGGACGTCCATTAATCGTTTCAGCCCGAAATACTCCTACAAACCGTCCCTCATATGGAGCTACTGCACTGTTGAAAATACGGGCAATGCCCGGTACCGGATTCCGTCCAATGACCGGATTCTCACTATATCTCCATACCGGAGCCTCACTGCCTTCAGGCTTATCCTGCCACGGCATTTCCGGCAGACTACCTCCCACAATTCGTACGCTATCTACTCCCAAATCCACATTCAATTTATTCATACGTGTATTCCCCTCTCACCGAGATATTTGATTCACCAAATTTTCTATTTCGCCATTATTCTATTTCACCGAACCCTGCGCGAAACCGTTATAGATATATTTTTGTAATGATAAAAACGCAATCAGCGTCGGAATAATGGCAATGATTATGCCCGCGCTAATGACTTCCCATTGCGAGCCATATGGCCCTTTAAACTTGAACAGCGCCGTCGATATGACCTGAAGGCTTGTTTTGGGCATATACAGGAACGGGGTGTAAAAGTCGTTGTAAATATTAACGCCCTTGATAATGATCACCGTCACAATGGCAGGCTTCAGCAGGGGCAAGATAATGCGCCAGTAGATCGTCAGATAGGAGGCCCCATCCAGCATGGCCGATTCATCTAGCGCCACCGCGATGGAATCCAGAAATTGCAGAAAAATATACACCGCAATAATATCCGTTCCCAAATACAGCAAGATCGCCGCCCAAGGCGTGTTAAACAGCTCCAGCTTGTTGATTATTTGGAATGTCGACACCTGTGTCGTCACCCCCGGAATGAGCGTGGCGAGCAAGAACGCACCCAGCATGAGACTTTTGCCCTTAAATTTAAAACGGTTCAAAATATACGCGATCATGGAACCCGTCAACGTAGCTCCGATGATCGAAATCAACAGGATAAAAGCTGTGTTCGCAAATCCGGTCAGCATATTTCCGTTGATAAAGGCTTTGGTATAGTTAGCCCAATTCAGCCAGTTCACAGGGGGAGTCAGAGGACTGGTTGCCGCATATTCAGCCTTCGTCTTCAAAGATGCAAACAAAATTACGACAATCGGCAGCAGTGCAATGAACGCACCTAGTAGTAGCGCGGCATACTTGATGCTGCTACCCAGTATTCTTTTCAGCTTATACATGATTAGTCCTCCTCTCCCCGAATTAGCAACCGTTGAAGCAGTGTGACAGCAATCACGATCAGCAGCAGAACGACCGCCATCGCTGAGGCCAAACCGACCTTGCTGTATTTGAATGCCACATCAAGCGTCTGAATGACGAATGTTTCACTGCCGTTGGAGCCACCGGTCATAATATACGGGATGTCGAACGCACTGATCGCCCCGCTAATCGCCAAGATGAGGTTCAACTGCAAAATCCGCTTGATACTCGGCAAAATAATAGAGCGGAATTGATGCCAGCGGTTAGCCCCGTCTATATCAGACGCTTCATACAGATCACTGGATATGGAGGAAATCGCACCGAGAAACACGATAAAGTTAAAGCCCATGTATCTCCAGATCGACGTGCCAGCCAGCGAAATATTGATAATCTCCGGGTTGCCCAGCCACAGCTTGACATACGAACCCAGCCCCATCGCCTGAAGCAGTGTATCAAGGGTACCGTCTGGCTTAAAAAAGAATAGAAAAATAAAACCAATAGCTACCCCGTTCATCAGGGAAGGAAAAAACAAAACGCCTTTAAAGAAATTTTTAAACCAGGTTTGAAAGCTGAGAATGGTTGCAAAATAAAGGGCCAGCCCCATCTGTACAAACGTGGCTACAAAGTAATACAGACTGACTTTAAACACCGAGAAATACTCGGGGTCGGTAAAGATTTTGATATAGTTTTCAAAGCCCACATATTCCAGACGCTTACTATAGCCGTTCCAGTCCGAAAAGCTGTACTTAAACATATTGATCACTGGCAAGTACGCAAAAGTGATCAGCAGCGCTAGCGGAATAATTGAAAAGGCAACAATAATCGCCAATCTTTGTTTGGAGTAGCTGAGATTCGAAAATTTTAACATGCTGCACCTCCTGGCTATCCGTCCATCGACTGCTACGTCGATCCTTTCTTTTCGTCAGTTCAGATGGCTATTTTGCTTCCTTTGCAGCCACTTCAGCACGCGCCTTCACCCATGCGTCGTTCAGATCCTTCATAATGGTGTCATACGATTCCGGGCGGTTACCGACCGCTGCCTCAATAATGCGTTTTTTGAAGTCAGGCTGCCACAAGCCGATTTCTCCCTTTTTGTCGATTTTATCGACAATCCCTTCCTGTCCTTTTGGAGACGGAGTAAGCGTTTCAAAAACGACTCCCTGATCTTCGTATTGCTTCAAAATGCTAGGCATTGGGGCACCCTTCAGCGGACTAATGCTACCTGCCTGCTCTACGGCATAATTGGACTTTTCGGTAAACCAATCCACCCAGGCACGGGCCGCCGGTTTATTTTCACTGTTTACGTTAATACCGAGGTTAAAATCACCAGCCAGAGGCACAAGTACCTTGGAGGCATTCGTCGGGAAAGGCATAAAACCGATATCATCCTTGTTAGAAGCTGTGCTTTTGATCTGGTCAATCGCCCAAGAGCCAAGCACCATCGTACCGATTTTGCCTTGAGCGAGATCCGCCTTGGAGGTTTCCCAATCTGTAGTCGTTGGATCTTTTTCAATCAGGCCTTTTTTAGCCGCATCGTACAGGACCTTATACAGTTCATAGTGGGGCTGGCCCTTCGTGAAATTGTCATCTGTATTCGGTTGTGTGACATTCACATATTCCTTCGTACCCGCCAATGTTGCCAGACTAGACTCCCACTGGGTCAGTGCCCAACCAGAGGCATAGTTCGTAAACAGCGGCACTGCCTTGGTTTTGTCCTTAATCTGCTGTAACGCTGTCAGGAATTGGTCCGGTGTTTTGGGAAGCTGCGTGATTCCTGCGTCCTTGAACACCTTTTTGTTATAAATCATACCAGAGTAAACCATCGCAATCGGAATACCGTAGCTGTTATGATCCACCGTACGCTCTTCAAGGCCGGTATACTTGTTTTTCATCTCCTCATAAGTACCCAGCGGCTCGAAAAAGTTGGGCAGCTCTTCAACTGGAATACTGCCAGGAATCAGCAAAACATCTCCATAATCCCTGGTCCCCATACGGATTTTAATTTGACCCTCATAATCGGCCAATGCCTGAAAATTGACCTTCACGTTCGGATAAAGTTTGTTAAATTCCTTGGCGTAATCCTGAAATACGGTATCCACAATATCAGTCCGCTGTGTGATAACCGTAATTTCACCTTCCACATCCTTTGGATCAGAGCTGGCTGCTGGCTCATCCTTCTTTGAGGTACAGCCAGTAAACAGCCCCGCTAACAAAACCACGGATAGTAATGACATCAAAACCTTGGACAACTTCATGAGACGACCCCTCCCATTTTTTAAATAAGGTTATCGTTAAGCTAACAAAAGTTATTTTATTATGATAACGCTTACTGTGTCAATTACATTATTTTTTTGTACAGAATAGTAGGCTATCACCTTGTGAAAAAACATAAGCTAAGGATAGTTGACAGTTTACAAACAGCTAGATATGATACTTCTGTAAAGTTAACGATAACCTAATAATTTATTTTCCGAAGGGGGCTTTGTCTCTTGGAAACATTACTGGACGAAATTAGACAGGAATGGAAGGAACACATACTCCCATTCTGGCTTGGACTGAAGGATGAGACACACGGTGGGTTTTACGGCGAGGTGGACGTGGATCTGCACATTCATAACCAAGCCGACAAAGGAGGGATTGCCACTGCACGGCTACTCTGGTCATTCTCGGCGGCTGCCCGTGTAACAGGGGAAGATACCTATGCAGAAGCCGCACGACATGCATTCACATTCCTGCGAGATCACCTGCTTGATCCATTACATGGAGGAATGTACTGGATGGTGGACTACACCGGGCAACCCGTGGACACGTGCAAGCATGTATACGCGCAGGCATTCGCGATCTATGCGATAGCAGAGTATGCACGTGCCACAGACGATCCGAATGCATTACCACTAGCTATGGAGCTGTTCCACCTACTGGAGCAAAAAGGATATGATCCCACCCGGCAGGCATACGGCGAACAATATGACCGCTCGTGGAACATGCAGCCTAATGAGCTACTCAGCGAAAATGGGGTTACCGCGCATATCACCATGAATACGCATATTCATGTTTTGGAGGCGTATACCCAATTGCTGCGCGTCTGGCCAAATGAAGAGGTTCGAGATGCACTGACGAACGTACTGGATATTTTATATCATCGTGTTTACGATGCCTCTGCCCGACGACTGGGGGTATTTTTCGACCGTGAATGGCGCTCTCTGCTTGACCTGACCTCATATGGTCACGACATCGAAGCCAGCTGGTTGATTGAGGACGCTATGAATGTGCTGGGTTATTACCCGTCAGAATACGTGGATATGGTAATGGATATTGCCAATGCGGTAGCAGAGCGAGCTGTTCAGCCAGACGGATCGCTCATCAATGAGCGGGAAGGAGAGCGGGTAGACACCTCACGTATCTGGTGGGTACAGGCCGAGGGAATGGTTGGTTTTTATAATGCGTTTCAACGTACAAAAGACGAACGTTTTTTGCAAATTGTGAAAAATCTATGGTCCTATACCCGGCAACATATCATCGATCCGCGCCCCGGAGGCGAATGGTTCTGGTCCGTTCAAGCGGATGGTAAGCCTGTTGCGAGAGAGATTGCAGGACCTTGGAAGTGCCCTTATCACAACAGCCGATTTTGCATAGAAATGCTAGAAAGGATGGAAAACCAATGATCCATAGCAAATATAATGAGCTGCGGTTGCAGCAAGAGGAACTGATTACACGCCCCAATGAGGTTAAAACTACCTTTTATAATGGTATCTACGAACGCTACCTCTATCCAGTGCTCACACGCCATCATGTTCCACTTCACTGGCGGTTTGATCTGGATGCGCAAACTAATCCCTTTTTCATGGAGCGGCTGGGTGTAAATGCGGCATTGAATCCAGGGGCGATCTATCATGAAGGAAAATACATTCTTGTTTCGCGCACAGAGGGACTGGATCGAAAGTCATTTTTTGCTTTGGCAGAGAGCGATAACGGCATTGATCAATTTCGATTCATTGACGCCCCCCTAGTATGGGAGGATATCGACCCGGAAGAAACAAATATGTACGATATGCGATTGGTAAAGCATGAGGACGGCTGGATTTACGGTATTTATTGCTCGGAAAAAAAGGACCCTGACGCACCACCCCACGATACCTCCAGTGCTGTCGCTCAGGCCGGACTGGTCCGCACTCGTGATCTTCGTACATGGACCCGGCTTCCCAACATCACTACCCAGTCCCCACAGCAGCGCAACGTTGTCCTGCACCCTGAATTTGTGGACGGTCAATATGCCTTCTATACTCGTCCCCAGGACGGGTTTATTTCCACCGGTTCAGGCGGAGGCATCGCCTTCGGCCTGTGCAAAGATATTACACAACCCGTGATTGAACACGAAACCGTCATTGATGAGCGCTGTTATCATACGGTGTACGAAGCCAAGAACGGACAGGGGCCTGCCCCGATCAAAACCAGTCGCGGCTGGATTCATATCGCTCACGGGGTACGCAATACAGCCGCCGGGCTGCGGTATGTGCTGTATACCTTTGCCACCAGTCTGGAAGACCCTACGCGCGTCATTGCCAAGCCCGGCGGGCACTTTCTGGCTCCTTATGATGAGGAACGCGTGGGCGACGTTTCGAATGTTATTTTTTGCAACGGGGCTGTTGTTAACGAGCAAGATGAAGTCTTTATTTACTACGCATCCAGTGATACCCGTATCCACGTAGCGACGACCACCATCGCTCGACTGGAGGACTACACCTTCAATACACCATCCGACCCGTTGCGCTCTCTCAGCAGCGCCGCTGTTCGTCGTGAGCTAATTCATCACAATGAAGCGCTATTGCAAGCACACTCCCGTCCTTCCCAGCGGACATAAGCCGCAGGCTTTATCCTGCTTGCGGAACCATGTATACTATCCATAGAACAACTGTTACCCGCAGGCTAATAGTTGTTCTATGGGCAGCCATGCTGCTAAGTTTTTTTGGATTTTACAGGCGGCTAAGCTACTGATATATTCCCCAGCATTTTGCATCCATTCTCTGGATTAGGCAAAATGCTTATCTTTTTAAAATTGGAAGGCGGAACAGGAATGAAGAGCAACGTTACGATGCGGGATATTGCAGATAAGCTGGGAGTAAGCAGCGTGACCGTGTCGAAGGCGCTCAATGACAAGGATGGGGTTAGCGAGGAGCTAAAAGAGCGTATTAAGACGCTCGCGGGCGAAATGGGTTATCGTTTCAATACCGTTGCCAAGTCCATGAAGGAGGGCCTCACCTATAACATAGGTGTTGTCATTCCTGAACGTTTTACTGGCCCCGGCCAATCGTTTTATCTGCACATCTACCAGCAAATTTCACGGGCACTGGAGCCATACGGCTACTATGGCATCCTTCACATCCTTCATCGCGAAGACGAAGAACAGCTTAATCTGCCACGTATCTATTACGACCGCAAGGTGGACGGCTTCATTCTCCTGGGTCAAGTGAGCAAGCCATATATCGAGCTGGTACAAACCATGGATCTACCCAAAATGTTTCTCGATTTTTATGATGAACATGCCGATATCGACTCCGTGGTGACGGATAATTTCTACGGAGCATATGAGCTGACCAACTATTTGATCGCCCAGGGGCATCGTGATATTGCATATGTAGGCAATATCTATTCCACCAGTAGTATTCAGGATCGTTTCCTCGGCTACTATAAATCCTTGCTGGAGCACAGACTGCCCCTCCGTAACGAGTGGGTGCTCAGTGACCGGGACGACGAAGGTGCTTTTGTTGAAATGGAGCTGCCTCAGCCGCTACCGACTGCCTTTGTATGTAACTGCGATCAGGTCGCTCACAATCTGGTACACAAGCTCATTGGTCTAGGATACCGCGTGCCTGAGGACTGCTCTGTGGTCGGATTTGACAACGACGTATATGCCACTCTTATTGTTCCGCAACTGACCACGGTCGGAGTAGACATCGAGCAGATGGCACGTACCGCGATTGATTCGATGATGAAAAAAATAAGCCATCCCGGCGGCCGCTTTGGTCGAGTCCTCGTGCAGGGTCATATTGTATATCGTGATTCCGTACAGCCCATCCAGAGACCATAATCAACACATACTTACTCGGGGACAGGTCACCCCTACCCCAATTTCCACAACCAAAAGCCGCTCAGCATGTCGCTGGAGCGGCCTTTGGCATTCATAAATTCTGCAGTGTGATCATCGTACTCACTTTCAATTTTGGATTTTGCAAAATCCTGGATTAGGAGCGCTGGGCGACAAAGGAATTGCCCGCCCGATTGAGAATCGGCAGCATCCGCATTTCCTGCCCCATTGAGGCTTGGCAAAATGGACAAGCCGGCTCGTTCAAAAAGGTGAAATCCGTTCGCATCCAACCGTTGCAACCCTCGTTTGTACACGACCAAATAGCCGTATTTTCCTCTGGAATGATTTCCGGGGCCTGGCGTCTGTACATCTATATCCCCCCTCGGTTTTTATAGGGTAATATCCCCTGTCGACTTACTGTTAATTTCTATCCACGCCAGTATTTTGCAAAATTCGATTCCAGTCGCTCCGAAGTGCAAGATATAGACGAACTAAACCATTTCGATCTATATCTTGTTCATTGGAATTCGCTTATTGAATTTTTGCAAAATCCTCACCTGTGCGGGTATTAATATGCTCCAACCTCCAAAAAATATGCGCAATTTACCAAAATGTTTATTTACGGATAGCCTTAGTCCAGAAGCCGCCATGAAACTGCTTCGGCTCTACCGTAATGACAAAAGCCTTAGGGTCCAGCTCCAGAATGGACTGATACAGCTTATTCTGATTTTTTCGTTTAGCCAAAATTTCCATTACCAGGCGCTCTCCATCACGTCCACTGCCCAGCCAGGCTGTAACGCCGTATCCTTTGTCCCGCAGCGCATTGGCAATTCCTCCATTGATCTCATTGCTGATCACCTTAACGGTGACATAACCGAGCGCTATTTTTTCCTCAATCCATGCTCCAATAAGAATGCCCAATGCATAGCCAATGGCGTATACTGCAAGACTTGCCACTTGATCCAGGTACTTAAGCACAACATTCAAGCCCAATACATAGACCGTAACTTCCACGGTACTAATGAGCGCAGCAATGTACTTCTGTCCTTTCAGCGTCAGAATCATGCGCAGTGTATACGCCGATACGTAAATAATTTGAATAACGAGAATAAACAATAAAATTTTGAGCATGCGCTCACTCCCCACTTCACGTTCTGATTTAATCCGTATCCAACATTATACCCCCGTCTGTGATATACAGCCTCTGGTTTCGTATTACCCTCGCTCGGGTAATGACTAACTACAGCATGCTGAATGAAAGTTCGATCACATAAGGAGGGCTATAACATGAAGGATAACGGAACTAGCGATAAAATCAAAGGTAATGTGAACAAAGCCAAAGGTGAAATCAAGGACCAAATCGGGAACGCTACCGATAATAAGTCCCTTCAAGCCGAAGGCAAACTGGATAAGGCCAAAGGCCATCTTCAGGAAACAGCAGGCAAACTGAAGGACGGCAAATAATCCTGAATGGATAACCTCGACGCACTGTTTTACCAACAAGTCACGCTGTCTTGTGCAGCGGGCTTGTTTTGTGTTGTTCGGATACTTTTGGAAAAACTTTTGCGCAAACAGGGCAACTTTTACGGTTGCTGTTGCGTCTAACCAATATAAGCACAACCCATAATGACTCTCCAAGCTGTTGGATTTTGTAGGCATTAATGTTACTCTAGTCTATGAACCAGGCTATAATTCTTAAATAAAGGGGTAGACCAACGAATGAAATCACTGAAATCTATCAAAAAACCTGTCATCATCACTGCCGTATCCGCCTTGGCCATATCCGGGGCTCTTTTCAGCCAATCCACATATGCCGCACAAGTGACTAAGCCGATCCAAGCAGTATATAACAATATTAAAATCATCTACAACGGAACTGAGGTTCCTTATGATGCCAAAACAGAGCCGTTCCTGCTGGATGGCGTAACGTATATCCCACTGAAGCTGGCAGGTACAGCTTTGGATAAAAAGGTAACATGGGATGGTACAAACAAACGCGTAGTCATTGCCGACAACGGCGTTCCGATTGATCAATCTACAGTGACGGCGTTGAACAACCAGATTACGACGCTGACTCAAGAGCTCAACACAGCAAAAGCAGCAAACACGACGAAAGACGCTACCATCGCTCAATTGCAAAAAGACAACCAGACGCTAAAAGATGAAGCGAGTAAAAACAGCTCTAGCTCCTTGAAGGATCTCCAAAAGAAACTGAACGATGATCACAGCGATGATTACAGCACCAACTCGGATATCACGTTGGATGGTAACAAAAGCGATATTACGGTAACCATCGAAATGACAAAATCCAGATGGACTGACCTAACCGACAGTAGAAAGAGAAGCTACTTGGAGGACATCGTTGAAGATATTTTGAAAGAGTATAAAGATGCTGAAGTTGAGGGCACAGTGAAGAACTCCAGCAATAGAGATAAAATGGCAACCTTTACAACCAACAGCAGGGGCGATGTTACTTTGAAAGATGTAGCTTCTTCTCTGGATAAAAGCGATATCCAACGTAGTTTGTCCGATCGATATGGCACCTATGCCGGAGTTGGCTTTGATTTCACCATAAGAGGCGACAGCAGTGAAGCTATCGTTGAAGTTTATGTAAATTCGGATGACTGGAATAAAATGTCAAATACTCAAAGGAACAACCTGACAGACGGCGTTGTTGAGTATCTTAAAGACAAAGAGTCTGTATCCAAGGTCGTGGGATATATACGCAATAAAGGAAACGGCAATCAAATCATTACCTTCTAAGATAATCTTTCAAAAAAAAGCGACAAAGGCCCTTAAGCCTTTGTCGCTTTTTTTTGATGTACAAGCAACATACATTCCACTACTTAATTAATCTGCCAACAGAAGTAATATATTTTATATAATCTTCGTCCGCATTGGTTGTATCGATATTCATTGTATAAACCAAATTACCAGGACTGGTTATTTTAACTTTGTAAAACATACTGGGTTTAGAATAAGGATTTACACTATAGGTCCCTTTGCTATACACAATCAGAGGATTAAAGTCGATTTGCCTGGAAGCAGGTGATAAGCTGCTCTCGTACATAGCATGAATATTCAATACACCTTGCCTTTGATCCCAGCCAAAGGAAATAAGATCAAAGGCATTCGCATCAATGACTTGGGCCAAGTCTTGTCCCTTAAACCTCATAAGAACTGGACTTTCCGTAAAGCTGTCATGCCTTAGCTTCAATAAGCCACGCTTGGTATCCCACTCCATCTTCGCATCTGTATCCTTCAACAAAATGGATACTGGTAAAAACATCGCATTACTTTTCATGATGGGGACTGTATCCATTGTCACTGGCTCACCATTAACCGATATTTCAGGTGATCCGATCGTAGCCGCTACATTACGGCCCAACAGATCAACCGAAGCAGTTTTGTTCGCTGCATTATAAGTTACTTTGCCGCCCAGTATATCCTCAGCCGCTTGGAGCGGTATAAGCAGTCTCCCCTTCTTATCCACAAAGGGTGATGCAGGGTAGGTGTATAAAACGTAATGATCATTGACCTTCAGGTGTATGGGGGTTTGAGCTTGAGCTGATGTCGAATTCGAGTGTGCACCAGCAAAACTTAGTAGAATCATAAGGCAGACCAACAGTCTGATTTTCATTTATAATGCTCTCCTTTGTTAGCGTTTAGGCTAAAATAAAAATTTGTTTAAGCAACCTTCTTATAGTTACTTTTTCTTAATTAGATTACCCTCACAAAATCACAACGTCAACCATAATTTATAATTTTTACCTAACAGCCATATAATTCATAAATACATTAATAATACTCATAAATATAAAGGTATTTAGCAATAAAAGCAGAATATATCACTGTACTCCAATTCAGAAAGGGGCAAATGTGTATGATGAGAAGTTTTGTTAAACGTAAGGTCAGGAAAAGTATTGCAATAACACTAACATTATTATTAGCAATCGCAAGCGCACCATTAGGTGCAAGTGCAATAGACACGGCGGTAACGGTGCCAGACCAGAACAATAAGCAGGATGCGCCAACCTTCTCTAATGTATCAGTTCATGACCCTTCCATTGTCAAAGACGGTGACACTTATTATGTATTTGGGTCACACATCTCTGCGGCGAAGTCAAAAGATCTTACAAACTGGACTTCTTTTGCAAACGGTTACACTACGCCTGGGAACACACTTTACGGGGACTTATCGAAGAATCTGGCTGGATCTTTCGCTTGGGCGGGTGAGAATGATGCGGACAGTAAGGGAGGATTCTCGGTATGGGCGCCCGATGTATTTTGGAATGAGCATTATGTCAATGAGGATGGAACAAAAGGGGCATATATGATTTATTATAGCGCATCTTCCACCTACATTCGTTCCGCGATCGGCATTGCAGTTGCACCCAAAATCGAGGGTCCATATCAATATGTGGATACCATTATACACACTGGTTTTACGAAGGAGACTGCATTCGATAAAGATAGCAAGGTAGATAAAAAATGGACAAATACGCCGATTCAACAACTTATTAAGGAAGGCAAGCTTGAGGGGCCCAGACCGGGATGGTTTAATACCGATGGTTCTTATGCGAATCGGATGTTCCCAAATGCAATCGATGCAAGCGTTTTTTACGATGCAAACGGGCGCTTGTGGATGACGTATGGATCATGGTCCGGGGGAATATTTTTACTGGAGCTGGATAAGGCAACTGGCAAACCCATGTATCCAGGTCAAGATGGAACTACGGAGGACGGCCGTCTGATTGATCGTTATTTTGGCACCAAGATCGCAGGTGGATACGGTGAGTCCGGGGAAGGTCCGTATATTGAATACCACCCAAAAACGGGATATTACTATTTGTATGTAACCTACGGTGGTCTTGCAGCGGACGGAGGGTATAACATGAGGTTATTCCGTTCCAAGAGTCCGACAGGACCTTATAAAGATGCCAAAGGACAGAATGCTGTTTTGCCGGCAAACACCAAAAATACAAGTTATGGCAACAAGTTGATAGGTAATTTCTTGTTCGATAGTAAAATAGGCGACCCCGGTACAGGCACTGGATACGGCTATGTTTCCCCTGGACACAATTCTGTATACACCGATCCTGCTACTGGACAAATGTTTGTCGTCTTTCATACCCGATTCCCTCAGCAGGGGGAGACACATGAGCTGCGTGTACACCAAATGTTTATGAATCAGGATGACTGGCCTGTCGTAGCCCCTTACCGTTACGGTGGCGAGACGCTAACAAAGCTGGATGAGAAACAATTCATTGGCGATTATCAATATATTAATCATGGCAGTGATTCTTCGGCTACGATCAAGAATACACAATTCATTCAGCTTAGAGCAGATCATACCATTCAAGGCAATGTACAAGGAACATGGCGCAAGTCGGGGGATGCGAATATCCAATTAACACTGGATGGTGCTGTGTTGGATGGGGTGTTTTTAAGACAATGGGATCAGGTTACGAATCAATACATCGTGGCGTTTACAGTTTTATCGAATAAAGGTGAGATGGCTTGGGGCAGTAAGCTCCCTGATATGACCGATACGACAGTAGTGGATAGTGTGTATCGTGAGTTAGATCTTGGCGATACAAGTCGGGTGACGGCTAGCCTGAATCTTCCGAAGGAAGGCAGTCGGCAAACCCGGATTACCTGGAAAACTTCAGACCAAAGCGTCATTACAGATACAGGTGAAATCAAGCGTCCAGGAATCGGAGAAAAGGCTGCATCTGCCACTTTGACGGCTACCATTACCAAAGGAGAACGTAGTCGGGACAAAGTTTTTAACATCACGGTATCCCCTTATGAGAAAGCAACATTGACTGCGTCATACACATTTGAAAATAATCTGGAGGATCAGCAGGATGCTTTTGCTAATGGCAAAGTTATCGGTGACCAAATCGATCGCCAGGGAGGAAATGTATCCTACGCTGAAGGCGTAAAGGGCCAAGCTATAGTCCTTGATGGAAAGTCAGGCATTGCTCTACCTGAAGGACTCATATCCAGCTCAGCATATTCCGTGTCACTGTGGGTAAAACCAAGCGATTTGACTCTGCATACACCAACTTTCTTTGGAGCTATGGATAGTAACCACTGGATTAGCCTTCTGCCCAGAGGACCCGAGAAGGATAACACAATGGTCTGGTCCGGCAGCTCACTTTGGTATACCGGCAGTACTGGCCTAAAGATCAAAACAAATGAATGGACCCATCTCGCCTTCACTGTAGACCATGGGGTGTTAGCCGTGTATGTGAATGGCAAGCTTCAATTTACCGGCTCAGGATTCCCAGATGTCTTTACCTCCAAATCTGGAACATTCAGCTTAGGTGTCAACTGGTGGGACCCTGCGTTCAAAGGATCTATTGATGAGCTGAGTATATTTGAAGGTGCGCTCCCCCCTGTACAGGTGGCAGAGTTAGCGAAGATGAAGTGAATTAAGACTAATGAATCGTAAGCAACTCTAGTGTCGAAAAGAAAAGCTACAAAAAAAGAGAGCGCTGAATAGCGCTCTCTTCCAATGAAACATATAAAATATAAAGAATATTAATAGGCCAATGCAAAAAGTCCTTTGATGTGGGACAAGTAACGGATGTTACTGCCTTCCTTCATCAAAGTAGCTACAGCGCCTTTCAGTTGGGTGCCATTCGCGCCTACAGTACCGATCGCGTCTGTTCTGCCCAAGCTGCCCAGTGTACCGGAGAATACTGGTGTAAAGCGTTCCATTTTCGCTCCGTTGAAATAAGCGAAGATGTTGTAACCAACTAATTCGCCCATTTGCCAAGCCAACTGTGCAGTTGGAGGGTATGGACGCTCGCCTTCACCCGGGAACACCACTGCGCTGTCGCCAGCGAGGAAGATGTCTTCGTGAGAAGTCGATTGCAGTGCACCATTCACAGTTGCGCGACCACGGTTTACTTCGATACCAGATGCGCCAACCAGTGCATTACCTTGTACGCCGCCTGTCCAGATCAGTGTGTTCGTTTTGATCGAACGTCCGTCTTTCAAGAGAACTTCGTCAGCTTTCATTTCTGTAATCGGAACACCCGCTACGATTTGAACGCCACGTTTTTCAAGGCTTGTTACTGCACGATCAACCAGTGGTTGAGGGAAGCCTGCCAAAATAGATGGTCCAGCTTCTACGCAATACAAGTTGATATCTTCGTAGTTAATACCTTTTTCGCGACAAATTACAGGCAATTTGTCAGCATATTCGCCCACCAGCTCAACGCCTGTCAGACCGCCACCACCGATAACGATTGTAGCGTCTGCTTGGTTACCGGATTGCTTGTAAGCATCCAGACGAGCTTCCACATGTGCACGAATACGATTGGCTTCTGCCACTGATTTCAGCGTGAAGCTATGCTCTTGCAGTCCTGGAATACCGAAGTAAGCCGTTTCGCTGCCCAGGGAAATAACGAGAGCGTCATAGCTCAACGTAGCGCCACTGGCCAAGGTTACTTTTTTATCGTCAGGCTTGATTTCGGAAACAGTATCCACTTTCAGGATAATTTCTTTGTTACGCAGCAGCTTTTCCAAAGGAAGCGCAACAGCTTTTTCGGCAATTGTACCTGCCGCCAAACGGTGCAGTTCCGTAATAATTTGGTGCGACGCAAAGCGGTTAACCACTGTAATGGTTGCTTGGCTAGCGTCCATATGCTGGCGTGCTGTAAGAGCGGCTAGCAATCCGCCGTACCCGCCGCCCAAGATCAAAATTTGCTTCGACATGTCCATCCTCCGTTCTCGATCAGGTAATTATTTGCTTTCGCGTTGGCGCTCATTCAGAATATCCAGGAAAGCCTGGCTGAAACGCAGCGTTTTTTGTACATTCGGATCTTTAAGCATTTTGAGCAGGCCAAACAGACCTACACTGCCGTCCGTAGTTTGTACACGGTCATTTGCTTCAATTGCAGCAGAAGCCAATCCTTTAGCCGAATCTGTAACAGGCTTCACAAACTCTCCCATGGAGCTTTTCATATCTCCGATAAAGACAGGGTCAGTCGCCAGACTGCGAGCTACATCATAAGCGTCGGTCATCAAAGTAACCATCTCAGTCAACTTGGGCAGATTTTCTACCAGCACGGTCAGCGATTGCTGAACCTCCGGTTTCATCAATTGGTCCAATACATCCCGAGACTCTTTGGTAGCTTCCTGTGTTACTGCCACCTCTTGTTGGTTTTCAGACATGCGTGAACGTCCTCCTTTACTGTGAAAATAGAAGTCCATTCCTTTCTCGTAACCTGTATCCATAAACTCTAGCAATAAAACGTTCATCGAATTCACGCCCTTAAACATGCAAGAAGCACAGCTAAAACCGGCCTATACCCTACAGGGCAAGACTGATTTATCGCAGATGCCAATTGTATATTGCTCAGACGGTATTCTGTTGTTACTGCTGCGGAATATTCCACGAAGCGCTCCTTCGTGACTACAACAGGCCGAAACGGAACCCTATACCTCTATATTACACCTTTCACGACACAATCGTCGAAGAAATTTTAAATTTGCACAAATTTCCGCAAAATTTTTATTGTTATTTTAGATAAAAATTAGAATAAGCTCGATTTTTGTCCAAGTTTCCCTTAAAAGAAGGGTCATCTTATGCTAGAGGAGGGTAATAAAGAGAGTGAGTTTTAGTTCGATAATATGAAAATAACACAAAATATATTCATACGGAGGTTTTAAATGATGGCTAAAACATTTGGAGATATGGTTCAAGAAGCGAGGCAGCACGTTCAGGGCATTGATTCACAGGAGGCACGTCAGCGAATGGAGGCAAATCCAGATACATTCGTTATCGATGTACAGGACTCCCATGATGCAGGCGCTTGCGGTCTGATTCGCGGAAGCGCCAATATTTCATTGGGCATGCTGCCCATCCGCGCTGACTTGGAGGTTCCACAGGATTTGCGTGACGAACGTCTACGTGACCGCAACCGCCCGATTATCACCACTTGTGGGGCAGGCGGACAAGCTGCATTGGCAGCTTATACACTCCAGCAGATGGGCTTTACCAATGTAGCTTTTATCGAAGGCGGAACAACAGCCTGGAAGGAATCCGGCTTTGAAGTAGAACTGTACTAAGGGATCTACGCTCCAAGTGTCGCCCTACGTATGTAGGGTGCCTTCAGAAGCGTCAGGATTATCAGGTGCCTCGAAATCATCAGGAGACGGCTGCGGTACACCAGACTCAATGAACTCATCTACATCGCGGGCAGCCTTAACTTGATTGCATTCATTGCAAGCACATACACAATTGACCGGCGTCGTGTGCCCCCCTTTTGCCCGAGGCAGTAAATGATCAATCGTGTCACCGTAGCCCCCGCAAAAAAAGCAAGTATATCGGTCACGCTTAAGCACATATTGACGAAATTCCTTGTTGCTATACAGTCTGCGCACGGTGTATGGATTAACAATCACCGCCATACGCTCTCTGACCAGGGTCATGGCCAGATCAAGCTCAATCTCTTGATGCCAGCGTCTCCCCTGGTCGGTTTTGCCTCTTAGCCGAATCATGCCATTGCGATTGAGCCGCAACGCCCGGGTATCCGCAGGCTTCAGCCTGCTAAGCAGATGCCGAACCCGTTGCCGGTGGCGCTCACGCGCTTTGTCCGTGACCGGCTTCCTGCGGGGGCGCTGTGCCTCCATAGGTAGCGACGCCTCTAGGCTGTGCGCAGCCGTATTTGCTTCAAGGCTATGCTGCGTCACGGGAGCAGCCGAGGGATTTGTTTCCTCGCCGGAGGGAGCGGACGTAGCCGCACGTTCTTGCGGGGCCAACCCCCGGCAGGAACGGCAAGGACCACGCCGGGAATAAGGACCAGCCCGGCGACCCGTTCTGCGCTGAAAGTCCGTTAAAGGTTTCATCTCCTGACAATACGTACATTTTTTAATCAGCGGTTTGCTCGCTTCATCCTTGTTCTGCTGCGGTTCTGTCACGTCCACTCCTCCTTTCCTCTGTTGCTCGCGCTTCACAGTTTGCCCAAAACCCGAACTATTGTTAAGTTAGATTCATTTTACCGTTTTCACGTTCCCTTTTCTAGCTACCCGAGTCGTTGTGGCCACTTAGGTATAACAAATTTTAATGATTTAGCATACGTTATACAGCGATCCTTGTTCTTCATTCAGCATCATATTGACCGTCTGACGTTTAGCCCCCCTCACTTGGTGGGTAACTTGTTATATATGAAGGAGGGACGCACAATGAAAAGGAACCATACGATGATGCAATTTTTCGAGTGGAATGTCGAAGCTGACGGTTCTCACTGGAAAAAGCTTACCCGCCTGGCGCCGGAACTTAAGGCCAAAGGAATTGACGCGATATGGATTCCACCTGTCACCAAAGGCCAATCGCCCGAGGATACGGGATACGGCGTCTATGACCTTTATGATCTGGGCGAATTTGACCAAAAAGGTGCGGTGCGCACCAAATACGGAACCAGGGAAGACCTGCTGGAGGCTGTTGCCGCCTGTGTTCGCCACGGCGTGTCCGTCTATGTCGATCTGGTCATGAATCATAAGGCCGGCGCGGATGAAACTGAAGTATTCAAGGTCGTCGAGGTCAACCCGGATAACCGCAATGAAGTCATTTCTGAGCCCTTTGATATCGAAGGCTGGACTAAATTTACGTTCCCCGGCCGTCAAGGTCAGTATTCCACATTTCAATGGAACTTTGAACATTTTAACGGAACCGATTACGATGCAAGCCAGGACCGGACAGGAATCTATCGTATTTTAGGTAAAAATAAAAGCTGGAGCGAAAATGTAGATGATGAATTCGGCAATTATGATTATTTAATGTTCGCCAATATTGACTATAATCATCAGGATGTGCGCAAAGAGATGATCCGTTGGGGGAAATGGCTGATAGATACTCTGCAATGCAACGGATTCCGTCTGGATGCAATCAAGCATATTAATCATGAATTTGTACGAGAGTTTGCTACAGAAATGATTAAAAAACGCGGGCAGGATTTTTATATGGTAGGCGAGTTTTGGAAACCGGATCTGGAATCGTGTCAAAAGTTCCTGGATACCATTGATTATAAAATTGACCTGTTTGACGTATCCCTCCACTACAAACTACATAGCGCTTCCTTGGGTGGCAAGGATTTCGATTTAAGCACCATTTTCGAGGATACGCTTGTTCATACCCATCCCCTGAACTCGGTTACTTTTGTCGATAATCATGATTCCCAGCCGCATGAAGCGCTCGAATCCTGGGTGGAGGACTGGTTCAAGCCTAGCGCCTATGCACTCATCTTGCTGCGCAAGGACGGTTATCCCTGTGTGTTCTACGGCGATTACTACGGTATCCAGGGGCAAACACCCGTGAAAGGCAAGCAGGCTGAGCTAGACCCGCTTCTATATGCCCGGTACCATAAAGCTTATGGTGAGCAAAAAGATTATTTCGATGATCCCCATACGATTGGATGGGTTCGTCAAGGCGTGCCTGAGCTGGAAGGCTCCGGATGTGCTGTGGTGATCACCAACGCAAATGACGGAGAAAAGCGCATGTTCGTAGGCAAACAACGTGCAGGGGAAGAATGGATGGATTTGACCGGACATCACGATCATACCGTAAAAATTGAGCAGGATGGCTACGGCATATTTCCCGTTCGTGCCGGCAGTGTATCGGTGTGGGCACTTCCCGCAGAGGAAGACAGCCAGGAAACAGAAGAAGAGGAAGCGAACGCTTAATCTATACCCAACACAAAGAGGACAGGATGCGAGGAAGCGCCCTGTCCTCTTTGTGTATGGAAAGTCACTCCGTTACCTTGCTTTGGTTGGCCACGGCCTGCTTCTTAGCCTCTACATGACTCGGATCACCGAGATAAAAACGCCGGATAGGATCTATATGCTCATCCAGCTCGTACACCAGTGGAATGCCTGTCGGAATATTCAAATCCAGCAAGGCGGTTTCGTCCAGATTCTCCATATACTTGATTAAGGCCCGCAAAGTATTACCATGTGCAGAAATGATAACTCGATCCTTTTTGAGAATCAAAGGTACAATCCGCTGCTTCCAAAACTCACCGACCCGATGCACGGTGTCCTCCAGGCTTTCCCCAAGCGGCAGCTCTTCTGGCTTAATATTACGATAACGCTCTTCCCGATGCGGACTCCGCTCGTCCTGCTCATCCAGCATGGGGGGCCGCACCGTCAGACTACGCCGCCAGATATGAACCTGTTCCTCGCCGTATTGCACGGCGGAATCCAGCTTGCTAAGCCCCTGAAGAGCACCATAATGGCGTTCATTCAGCTTCCACGACTTCTGCACAGGTATCCAGAGATGATCCAGCTCATCCAAGATGTGATACAGCGTGCGGATAGATCGTTTTAGCACAGAGGCGAAAGCCAAATCAAACGTATAACCAGCCTCCTTGAGAATACGTCCCGCCTCAATGGCCTCATGAGTCCCTTGTTCAGTCAGGTCCACGTCCGTCCAGCCCGTAAACAGGTTTTGTCGGTTATACACGCTCTGTCCATGCCTAACCAGCACCACTTGATACATGCACTCACTCCTCTCCTGTCTGTCTTTATGTTTTACCCAACTTCTATGTATTTAACGTAAAATGCAATTTTTAAACCGTCTATTTAATACAAAAAAGGACGGCATTCAGCCATCCTTTTCTTCTTACCCTGCACTTAGTCCCTCTTACTGAATTTGGCCAACAGATCCAGAATCCGTACATACAGCCATACTAGAGTCACCAGCAATGCAAAAGCACCATACCATTCCATATATTTTGGTGCGCCTTGATCTGCTTGCTCTTCAATAAAATTGAAATCAACCAGCAGATTCAAAGCCGCAATGATCACGATAAATAAACTAATGCCAATTCCCAGCCAACCTGTTTCATGGATATAGGGAACATTCATACCGAAAAAGTTCAAGATAAAATCAACCAGCGTCACCAGAAAAATCGCCATCGTACACAGGACCACGAATGAGATAAAGCCGCGTGTCACCTTGATGATTCGCTGTGTGTACATAAAGAGCATCAAGAACAAGATACCCACGGTCAGCAAAATGGCATTGGCTACAATTCCAGGGTACTCATACTCCATAAAAGCTGAAACGCCCCCCAAAGCAAAACCACTCAGAATACCATATACAGGAGAGAGTAATGGAGCCGTTTTTGGAAAAAAGGATATCGCAAGTGCTACGCCTGCCATACCAATAAGGCCTGCCGTCAGCAAGGATAGCACCTCTACGATTCCTTCGTAGGTCATGTACCAGGTAATACTTCCAGAGACGATGAGCAAAACCAGCAGAAGCAACGTTTTGTTCACCGTTCCTCCGATGGTCATGCGTTGTTCACTAGCTTCTCTTTCATCTTCGCGCAAAAAGATGTCATCACGTAAAACCGGATTGCTAAAGCTCATACAGGGTACTCCTTTTCGATGTTGTTGTTTGCTATGCTATATGTATATATCGGCACAATATGAAAAAAGTTTCAGAAAATTTCAAAAAAACTCTAACCTTGCCACATGGCAAAGCTAGAGTTAGAGGATCAGGTCGTTACAGGTTAAAGATCAGCTGTCGCAATCTGAATCGTACCAAATGTGCCTCCGGCCGCGCTAGTCAATAAACCAGCTACCAGCAATAAGGCAACTTCCACCGTAAGACTAGTGAATGCAGGGATCGTATAGGTAATCACAGGCGCATTGACAACAGTAAGGACAAGATCAATCGGAAAGGGACCGTTATTATTAACGGTTACTGCTGCATCTGCACCACCACGCAAATTTTCATAATACGATTTGCCGATACCAGCCGCTATCGTAAAGTTTTGTTGAGGTAAAAGAATCGCCATAGTTTTCACCTCCCTTGCGTTTGATAGTGTATTCTATGCTTCCAATCTACGAGCGTAACGTTAAGTGACTCAGTAATAAGACACAATTTGAAAGACTTATAGATTAACGTACCCTAACCTATGCTAAAAAGGAGTTGCCCTCTCAGATTCTTTGCAGAATCTGCGGACAACTCCTTACTAAATAATAGAAGTATCAGACAGTATATTAGCAGTTAGCAGGATTGTATGTTGCCTTTGCTTCCTTATTGCACGTCAATGCTCAATTCCTGCAAACCGAAACGAGAAGGCGCTGAAACCTTCACGCGGATATTGCCAGCCTCACCCTTTGTACGAATCCAGAATGCAATGCGTC